>Ga0209395_1000943_pt1 | contig 41743 bp, 43 predicted proteins | sample GOMGulsemesocosm_3_FD_184635 | JGI IMG/M metagenome (GOLD analysis project Ga0209395, IMG submission 184635) | Methane-oxidizing microbial communities from mesocosms in the Gulf of Mexico - GOM9D Gulf of Mexico (SPAdes) (version 2) | ecosystem: Environmental > Aquatic > Marine > Cold seeps... | reverse complement strand
GGAATTACCCAAGCCGTCATTCCCGAAGTCTTTTATCGGGAATCTAGTGGTATGACTGGATTCCTGCTAAGAGCATGCAGGAATGACGAGACATAGAAATCAAGCATCTTGAAGTGTAATGGGTATAGAACGCTATCATTTTTTGTTAGGTGGTTTATATCAGATCTGCGAAATAGTTAGGGGAAATGATGAGAATACAGCAGAAGCAAAAACCTTTTTCCAGGGTCATGCCTTTTGTACTGCCTCTACTTTTATTGTGGGGTGCAGGGCATGTGCTTGTTAATTACTCAGGTCGGTTTCTGGTTAGCTTCATTGAAGATCATGCGGTACCTTATGTGTTAAAAACAGATGATGTTGAAATGGGTTGCGTCATGGCTGAGTCGTTAACATTATTAGTGCCTAGTCTTACTGAAATTAATGCCTCACCCTATAAACTAGCGATCATGTTTGATTTTTTATCCGGTAGTTGTGCAGAATTTAAAGCCTGGGAAGAACAGCTTCGCTATATGCGTGCAATACATGCAAAAAATGTTGCAGAAGCACAGGATGCAAGAATTTCACAGAAAAGTTATCTTAACCTAGCTGCAAGGCGGCAGCTTAAAGGTTATCGTAACCTTGAACTGGCTTATTCTGAAATGCCAGGTGAAAAATGTCCTAAATTTGAAAGCTGGAATGATGAATTCTATTGGCTGGTTGGTTTGATGGATGGTTTGCAGGCTGTATTGAATGATTTAGCCTCAGAAGGTCGTGCAAAAGTCCCTTTGGATATAAGTCTTAAGGTGGGGCGAGGTGCAATTTGTTTAAACAACGAAAAATGGTGGGGATTGCCAAATGCAATACAGGTGGCAATCTGGGTTAGTTTTCCAGAAAACAAACCCGATGCAGTTGAGCCATTAGAGGTATTGGAACAGACTGTACAAACAGGGTTGAAGCAGGGGATGAGAATGGTTCAGGTTATTGCTGCAAAAATATATATGGGCTTAGGGCAAGATGAAAAAGTTAAGGCTGTTATTCGAGAAAATAGGGACACAAGGCATGCTATAGCGACGAATTCTGATTTTTTATTTCTGGATGAAGTCACAACCATTCAGTTACGTGCAATTTCCGATTCAATGTGGACAGAAGCGACTGGAAAACGGACACCTATTGGTGCTCTAGGGGATTTTTGGGATGATAATAAAGACACGGTGGACACGGTAGATATACTTGATATACTTTGATTAGCTGAAAATGGTGTCATCGCATGCTGTGCAGTGGGCACTTTAGTCCAATGATCTTAAGGGCATGGGGACTTGGCTCTTGCTCAAGCAACATGGTTGCCAATAACATTAAGGAAATATGATGGTTTTATGTAAAAGCTTAGAACTTAGAACATTGATTGCTATTTTTATGATGGCTTCTGTTAGTGTTGTTCAGGCGGCCCCGAAAAAAATGTGTGTATTTGATTTGTTAGGTGCAAATGGGCCGACCTTTTCACAAATGAAAGACTATAAAACTGTTGCTCTTTCCTGGGGGGTGGAATTAGAACTCAAGCCTTATACCAGTGAACGTGTTGCGGCTGAAGACTTTAAATCAGGTGTTTGTGATGCAGTGAGTTTTACGGGAATTAGAGCTCGGCAGTTTAATGCTTTTACCGGTAGTCTAGATGCCATTGGCGCAATGCCTTCTTATCAACATTTAAAGTCAGTTGTTACTACGATTTCCTCAAAAAAAGCAGCTAAATTGATGTTTGTTAACCCTTATGAGGTCGTCGGTATTTTTCCGGGGGGCGCTGCGTATATGTTTGTCAATGACCGAACCATTGACACGGTAGGCGAGTTGTCCGGTAAACGAATTGCTATTTTAGATTCAGATCCTGCTCAAGTTGAAATGGTTTCTTTTGTGGGAGCCTCTCCCGTAGGAACCTCTATTGCAAGTATGTTTAGCAAGTTTAACAACGGTTCAGTTGATGTGACTTATGGCCCGGCTATTGTGTACGAAGCAATGGAACTTTATAAAGGTTTAGAGCCAAATGGTGGTGTGATTGATTTTTCATTGGTTCAATTGACGATACAAATACTTATTCGTCAGTCTGAGTTTCCAGAGCAGTATGGACAAAAGTCCCGAGAGTATACGCTTGGACAATTTGATTCAGGGGTGGAATTAATTAAGAGATATGAAAGTAAAATTCCAAAGAAACAGTGGATTTCTATCCCTAAAGTGGATAAAACCGGGTATCTTGAAGTTTTTAGACAATCGCGTATTAGATTACGAGAGAAAGGTATTTATAACGGTAAAATGTTAAAGCTAATGAGAATGGTTCGCTGTAAAAAAGACCCTCAGCAGGCTGAATGTACGGCTAAGGATAAAGAGTAAATGTATCAGTCCATTTTTGAATAAAGAGAGTGAATTAGGCGAACGCGCAAGATGAATGTTAAACAAGTAATTAAGTTGCGTAGTTACCAAGAATGGTTCTCTACCTTACCCATTTTTTTTCTACTGTTATTTGTTATTGTTGCCGGTAATGGTGAGCAAATTCATGCCAGGCTACTGAATCTAGGTGAGTTAATATGGCATGATTACTATACGCTTCGGTTTGATGCGCCTATGCCTGACTGTAACCCCTCGCCTGATATTGAGCTCGCATTGCAAAGGCTTGAACAGGAAGCAGATGATTTAGGGGGGCTTGAAGACTTGTTTGATGCCAGTCCTTTTGATCGTGAAGCCGCCTCTTTATCGTTAAGAAATTCACAACAGCTCTGTATTGAAAAGCATCAGATCGCGGAACAAAACCAGGCAAGAATTAGCTCTTCTGTCATTGTTTTTAGAACATTGGAAACAAGTGTTGCCAAAATGAGTCTGTTTGCGTTTGAAAAACAGCGAATGATTTTGATACTGACTCTATTTATTTGTGCCGTCACCAGCTCAGTCAAGCAAAAACATATTGCTTTTAGGCCTGTCATTTCCTTGAAAGATTATCGCATTTCTACCGTGGCTCAATTAGTAGGAAATGGCATGATGCTATTTTCGGCATGGTTTTATAGGATGGCAGTCGTTCAGTCTGAAGCCATTATTGAACATCCAGAAATTTATTTGCTGTTGATCGCTGGCTTTGCTGCTTTAACGGCAGTTAATATCTTTCAATTACTCAAGCCTCCCGTGCCTGAGCAGTCCCATAAAAAAGTTGATAATCATTTTCAGGCTTTATTGACCATCCCCTTGTATATTTTTATGAGTTATTTTGTGGCCTGGTATTTTTTCTTGGTTGAACAGCATTGGGGAGGGCCTGCAATATTTTTTAGTTTGTTATTTGATCAGGCTGAATTATTTTTGAATATTGGTCTGTATATCTGGGTGGGAATGCTCTTAAAACGAACTCAATTAGGTGACTTAGTCTTTAAGGCTTTTATTCCGTGGAGAATGTCAGCTGAATTGTTAGCCGTCGTTGCCGTGCTTGTAATGGCTGTGCCTACCGCTTATACCGGTGCATCCGGTATTATTATTATTGCGATGGGCGCAATTGTTTATGAAGAGTTACGCAGAGTCGGGGCGCGTAGGCAATTAGCCTTGGCTGCCACAGCAATGACAGGCAGTGCGGGGGTTGTACTTAGGCCCTGTTTATTAGTTGTTTTGATTGCCGCTTTAAATAAAGAAGTGGTGACTGATCAGCTTTTTAGCTGGGGCTTAAAAACCTTTATGACCACAACGCTGGTATTCTTTGTTTTTGCATGGATAAGCAAGCGTGAAAAAATGCATGTGGCACCCGTAAGAGAAGCTTTTAAACCGTTTTTATTAGCTCTGGTTCCATTATTACCTTATGCGGGCATCGTCTTGCTGATTTATTTTAGCTATTTCTTATTATTAAATGTGACGATGGATGAGTTTTCGGCCCCCGTTATACTCCCCGTGATTATTCTTGGTCTAATTATTTACGAAAAAATATTTGTCAAAATGGTGCAAGTTGCGGCATCAGAAAGAGAAGGGCATAAATTTGAATATACGGTAAGAATGGCTTCCTCAGAATCAAGCGTACATATAGGGGCTTTATTGTTATTAATGGGGCTTTCTTTTGTGCTAGGTGGGGTTATTGAGCGATCAGGATTATTAAATAATATACCAGATACTTTTTCTTCAACCTGGGTGACATTAAGCTTTCTGGTTGTTGTGTTAGTCGCTATTGGTATGATTATGGACCCTTTTGGCGCGGTCGTATTAGTTTCTGGGTCTGTTGCACAAATTGCTTATCATAATGGTATTAATCCCGTGCATTTCTGGATGATTACTTTGGTTTCATTTGAATTAGGCTATCTTACCCCGCCTGTTGCGCTTAATCATTTATTGACTCGACAGATGGTTGGACATGAAGAGACGGATAAAGCAGCTTTAGAAGGTGATAGTTTTTGGTATCGACATGAGAAAATATTATTACCTCTGGTAACTATGGGGACAACATTGTTGCTGGTCACCATCGTACCTATTTTGTATGGCTAGATTTACAGAAAGCCATATCTATTATAGAAGGAGGGGCTATTGTCCGCGATTACTCTAGTTCTGGCTAATACCCTGCCTACCGATAATAACCATTCAGGAAATGACTGTTTTAAAAACTTGTGGATATTTATAGAGCGATGAAAGAAAATTCATGTTGTTGTGTTAAGCATTTACCTGAATGCATTTTTTACCCCCCTTTCATTGCCATGTTGAGATCATGACGTTTTTTGCTTGGATTGGGCGTCGAAGTATCGCGTCATTTTTATATGTTATTGATTTAACCTATTTCATGTTACGCACTTTTTTTATATGGCGCCCTCATCGACATGTTTTTAATCGAGCGGTTTATTCTGTCTTTTTAGATCAGCTTATTTTGACGGGGATTAATGCCACTGCCATTATTTCCTTTTTGGCCATGTTTGTGGGGATTGCTATTGCCTCACAACTCGTCTTTATCATGGCCTCAATAACGGGAGCTAATGATCTTATTAAAATTCTTTCCCGGCTGATTTTAAGTGAAATGGGGCCATTAATTACCGGGTTTGTGATGATTGGGCGATCATGTTCGGCCATTGTTGTTGATTTAGGGAATAGCAAAATAAGAGGCGAAATTGCATCTTTAGAATACCTGGGTATTGATATAGAAGACTATTTTGTGCTACCGAGAATACTTTCCATGGTGATTAGCCAGGTTATTTTAGCGCTTTGTTTTTCAGCCGTTATGCTTTTTTTTGGGATGGTTTTTAGTTCTTTAATTTATGATTTATCAGCTCAAAAATCCATTGAAGAGTTATTAAGCCTAGTTAACATGAATAACCTTTTTAGGTTTATGCTGAAAAATTGTTTATTTGGTCTGACAGTCGGGACTATCGCCTGTTTCCATGGGCTTGCAGTAAAAAACTCACCGACTCAGGTATCAGAACAAATGCAAAAGGCCATTGTCAGGAGTATTGTGTTTTTATTATTGTTAGATGGTTATTTTATAATATTTACTTTATGAATAATATGAACCCAATAAGCATCAGTGCGGATAAAGCTATTCCCTACACAAGGGAGAGTGATTTGAACTTTCCACCGCTGAATTGTCAATTACAATCATCTACGCTGACTTGCCTAGTAGGGCCTCATCGCTCTCAATTAAGAGCTTATCTGCATATGTTGGCTGGTATTACCAAGCCAGAACGAGGTGAGGTAGAGGTCTTTGGGCAAAAAATATCAGAATTAGAAGCACTTGCATGGCAAAAAGTTCGCACTCAGGTAGGTTATCTTTCAGGCACCTCACCTTTGTTATCAGTAGAGCATGGATTGATGAATGTGATGCTGCCCGCGTTATATCATAATCATTTGTCCTTTCGAGAAACAGCGGATAAAGCGAGAGCAATACTGAAACAATTAAAGTGTGATTTTGAGCCAACAAGGTATCCCGCATTGTTAAATAGTTTTCAGCGCCTGCAGTTAGCTTTGGCTCGTGCATTAATTCTTGATCCAGAGATATTATTTTTGGATGTGCCATTTAATGATTTGGGGGCAAAGGAACGTGAGAAAATGGCCTGTTTATTGGCTGAATATAAAGAGACCCATGCTGTCTGCATGATTGGAGGACTTCAGTATGTGCGTTTTTTGGAGCAACATGCGACGCAAATTATTTTCATTTCCGAGTTTAAAGTGATTAAATTTAATAGTTGGCAGTCATTTAAGCAGGCAGATGACCCAGAAATCCATCAGTTATTGAGGATCTTATAGTGGCGGAATTAAAATATTTATTATGAATAATCAGACCGACAAAAGCACAGAGCAATATGTGCACCAGCTTAGTTACAATTACCGCGAAAGGTTGGTTGGATTTTTTGTGTTTTTGGGTTTTATCTTATTTTTGGGCTTTATTGTCGTGAGTGTGAAAAACCAGCACTTATTTGAAAAAAGAGTGACGTTTTATATTGAAGTCAATAGCAGTGATGGTATTACTCAGGGAAGTATTGTGACTGCTCTAGGGACAGAAGTAGGGCTTGTATCTAGTTTAAGTCTTGCCCCAAACCATAAAGTTAGAGTCGCTATTGAGGTCTACGAGGAACAACACCGGTTAATCCGAGTGGGAGCAACAGCACTGGTGAATCGATTAACTAATATTGGCAGTGCACAGATAGAAATAGCATCCTCAATAATTGATGCACCTCTATTGGAGGCAGGGTCAACGCTACCCGTAGAGGAGACTCCCTCATTAAATGATTTATTGCTAGGTATCGCCAACCTCATTCAAACGGCTAATAATAAGGATTTATTTAATAAAGTTGAAGGGATTCTACCAAAAGTAGAAGAAACCTTGACTAATATACATGGGATTATTGCCCAAATTGCCACAGGGCACGGGGTTTTAGGTGCGGCTGTGTTTGACCAAGGCGTGGAGCGAGAGTTAAAAGTTGTGGTACGTTCAGGGGCTGAAATCTTATCGGAAGCTGAAGGTATTATTAGTGTTGCAAAGAAAAGGCTGGTTCAACTCGAACCTATTTTATCTGATGCTAAGTATATGACTCATGACCTGCGAGGCGCATCTGAAGCACTGCCTGAGATGGTACAAGAGCTGCATGCCATTATTGCACAAGCTAAAATAGCATTAACCTTAATCAATGGGGAGTTATATGAAATTCCTGGGGTTGCAATTGATGCTAAACGTACATTAACTAAGACGGATCAAATTTTAGAGAGTGTGCAAGAGCTATGGCCGTTGTCTAAAAAACGTTCAAAATCAACTTCAAATCAATTGATAGCCCCTCATTCCAGTTATGATTAAATTATATTTGATTTTATTTATGCTGATTTTTGTTGGCTGTGGAGGAAACTCAGTCAATAAGCCAGCCTTGTTATCGAGTGCGGAAAGCGATGTAAATGAGGCAATGCAGGCTTATAGTGAGGAAGACTGGGTTAGTGCACAAAGGCTGTTTAATCGTGCCTTAAGTCAATATCAAAGTCTGGATGATAGGCTGGGTGCTCTCAATAGCACTATAAATCTAGTCGAAGTGGCTTTGGCAAGGCATGACATGATGACGGCTAGGGCGCGTTTAAGCTTGGCTGAAAATATTGTAACTATTGAGGGTCTGGATAGTTATTACCCACGTATGACCTTACTTAATGCATTGCTTGCAATACAACAAAAACAAATGACGAAGGCAAATCACTTATTGTCTGAACTGTTACCCATTTTTAATGGTGTAGAAATGACGGTTATTCCAAGTATTATTCAGTTGGTTGCCATTTCTAGTCGAACTACAGTGGCATTTGAACAAAAACACAATGAATCACTTTGGACGAAACGCTATCGTCAGGCTATAAAAAAATCAGCAAATAAAAGCATTACTTTGGACGCGGGTTTGTTGCGTTTCCAGGCTAAATTATCCTTGCAACAAGGGGGGGATGATCAGGCTGAGGCTTATCTACAGAAATCATTGTCCATCTACAAAAAAACGGGGTCTCGAACAGAGATAGCAGGCATACTTTTTGAGTTGGGAAAGCTAAGTAAGATGCAAGATAAAAGGGCGCGGGCTGTAAGCTATTTTAAACGATCAATTATTGTTTATCGATCTCTAGGAAGGGAGGATAAGGTTCATGAAATAACTAAATGGCTTACGGAAATAAAGGCAGCAATGATGAAGCAATAAAGTCGCTGTGTATTGGTTATTGAAAATGATCGAGCAATAGAACACCTTGGTTTTTATAGCTTATAACGTATAATTTACCTGTTAAGTCTCTTTTCTACAGGAAACAATGAAATCCCTTTATCCCGAAATATCACCTTTCAAGACCTTTTTTCTACAAACTAAGAGTCAGCATACTGTTTATGTAGAGCAATCAGGAAACCCTCAAGGTATTCCTGTTATTTTTTTACATGGAGGGCCGTGTTCGGGAACAAAACCTGGGCATCGGCAGTTTTTTAATCCAGAAAAATATCATATTATTCTGATGGATCAGCGTGGCTGTGGCTTGTCATTACCTTTCGGGGAGGTGGCGCATAATACGACCCAGGATTTGATTGATGATATGGAGCAAATTAGAAAGCAACTGGATATTGAACAATGGCTGTTATTTAGTGGTTCATGGGGAAGTACCCTTGCTCTTTTGTATGCTCAGCAACATACCGCTTATGTGTCAGGCCTGATTATTCGAGGGGTATTTCTGGCAAGACAAAAAGATATGGATTGGTTTTCTGAACAGGGGGCTGGACGAGTATACCCCGAAAAATGGCAACAGTTAATTAACAGTATTCCTGAAGCGGGACGTGTCGATTGGGTAAAAGGTTTATATGATGCTGTTTTTGGAGATGATGAAATAACTCAAAGACGCGCGGCTAATGCATGGATAGCTTGGGGAGGTCAGGTGGCCTTAATGCACGATTACAAGGAAGACGATAAACCTGTGCATGTTAGCGAAAAAATGGTGAAGCAGGTGCAAATGGAAATCCACTATGCTTTAAATAAGTATTTTATTGTTGAGAACCAGGTTTTACAGGGGTGTGGCGTTTTACAGGATATTCCTATCATTATTATCCATGGACGTAAGGATTTAGTTTGTCCTATGGAAGCGGGGTTAAGTTTACATAAAGCTTTACCTAATGCTGAATATATTGTCTTGCCTAATGGGGGGCATATCGCCAGTGGTGAGGAAATGATTGATGCTTTAGTTGATGCGACTGATAGAATAGTTTAATGATACACAAAAAACGATTAGTCATCGCAATGACTGGTGCAACTGGCGCAATTTATGGCGTAAGAATGTTACAAGTATTACAAAAGCAGGAAGCGTGGGAATCTCATTTAGTCATTTCATCTTCTGGTCTGGTTAATTTAAAGTATGAAATGGAGATGGAGCGTTCTACTTTATATGAAATGGCCGATGTGGTACATGGCGTCAATGATATTGCCGCCAGTATTGCTAGTGGATCATTTAAAACAGAAGGCGTGATTGTTGCACCGTGTTCGATGAAAACTTTATCTGCTATTGCACATGGGTTTGGTGATAATTTGATTACTCGGTCTGCAGATGTCGCTCTAAAGGAGCGTAGACGATTAGTGATAATGCCTAGAGAAACGCCATTGAATTTAGCGCATATTCGTAATATGGCCAGTGTCACTGAAATGGGGGGGATTATTTTTCCACCTATGCCTGCTTTTTATAGTAAATCTAATTCAATCGCAGCAATGGTTGATGAAGGGGTAGGGCGAGTGTTAGATATGTTCGGGGTTGATGTGGCAGGCTTATTTGAACCTTGGGAAGGCTTGTAATAAGTGAGCAATATGAGTGTTTTTTTGTGATTGATTAATTGATTTAAGGGGCTTCATCAATTAGGATATGCGTTGATTTTAGAATAAATGGGTTTTTGGAATATGAAAAGAGTAATAATGGTATGTGGTTTATTTTTGATGATGGCTGCACCAAGTCATGCAAAAAAAGGTCTTGATGCTTCGGCAGGGAAAGATGCTTTTGAAACCTGTAGAGGTTGTCATAGTACGCCTAATTACAGCAATGTTGCTCCTGTTTTCTATGTGCCAAAAATCGGTGGGCAACGTAAAGCTTATCTTGCATCTGCATTAACTGCATACAAACATGAGACTAGAGCACGTACTTCAATGCTTGCTAATTCTGAGAATCTGTCTGAAGAAATGACAGGCGCTATTGCGCAATATATAGAAGAGTCAGCAGGTAAAATAAGTAAAGCGGGTAATACCATGGGTGATGCTAAAAAAGGTGAAGCGTTAGCCGCCGCGTGTCTTGGTTGTCATACAGATGATTTAAAAGATGGGATGACTGCACCCATCTTAGCTGGACAGCATGGTAATTACTTAGTAAAAGTGATGAAAGATTACCAGTCAGGAGTAAGAAACGATGCGGTTATGCAAAGCATGGTTGGATCTTTTTCTGAAGATGAATTAAAAGATATTGCTGCTTATTTTGCAGATATGAAAGGCTTAAGTATCGTAAAATAAATGAATATTACATAAAAAAGCCTCAATAACCGAGTTATTGAGGCTTTTTTTATGCCTGATTGTAGGAGCGTCCGCCCCTACATAATCAGAGGATATGACTCAAGAATATTTTTTAGAGTTTTTACTGTTTCGGAAAATAAGAGGTTGCTCATTATCCGATAAAGCACTTTTCCTCGCTGAATCTAGCGCTTCCTCAATAACATGGCGATCAGGTGATTTGCTACACACTGGATCCGTATTATTCATATCCCCAGTTAAAATATAGGCTTGGCAACGACAACCGCCAAAGTCCTTTTCTTTTTCATCACAGCTGCGACAAGGTTCTTTCATCCATTCGGTGCCACGGAAAAAGTTGAAAGCTTTAGATTCATTCCAAATCTCTTCAATGCTATATTCTGTAACATTAGGACAATCAAGACCAGGTAATTCACGGGCAGAATGGCAAGGTAAGGCCACGCCATCAGGGGCAATGGTTAAGAAGGTCGTACCCCAGCCATTCATACAGGCTTTAGGGCGATCTTCATGAAAATCGGGGATTACATAATAGATTTTCATTTTATCAGCGACTTTTTCTTTAAAGGCTTGAGCAATCGCTTCAGCTTCTTCAAACTGTTCTTTGGTGGGCATTAACAAGTCACGGTTTTCATGCGCCCAACCATAATATTGGGTGTTGGCTAATTCTAAATAGTCAGCACCTAACTCTTCAGCCATAGCCAATATTTCAGGCATTTGGTGAATGTTTTCTCTATGGATCACCACACAAAGCACCATAGGGTAGCCATGTTTTTTAACTAAATGAGCCACTTCTTTTTTAGTTTCATAGGATTCAGTGCCCGCCAAATGATCATTAAGCTCCTTGCTACTGGCTTGAATGCTCACTTGAATGTGGTCTAATCCGGCTTCTTTTAACTGAATAATTTTCTCTTCAGTTAAGCCATAGCCAGAAGTGATTAAATTAGAGTAATAACCTAATTCGCGCGCATGCTGAACTAATTCTGGTAAATCTTGGCGGGTGAGAGGTTCTCCACCAGAAAATCCTAGCTGCACAGCACCCATTTTTCTGGCCTGGGTTAAAACACGTTTCCAGTCTTCAGTGCTGATTTCTGAGCTATGCTTGGTATAGTCCAGAGGATTGGAACAATACGGGCATTGTAACGGGCACTTATACGTTAGTTCCGCTAATAACCAGCGAGGAGGGGTGATGTTAAGATTGTTGGATCCAGCCATTTTTTAATGCATCCTCTAGAAAGCTACTAATATCATTTTTTAAGCCACTGGTTGCAAATTTTTCTTCTAAATCAAGAACCAGTTGATCAAGTGTACGTGAACCATCGCATAGTTTTAAAATTTCAGCTGAGCTTTGGTTCAGCTCCACCATGCCTTCTGGGTATAGGATAACATCTTTTTGCTGAGCCTCTTCCCATTGTAGTCGGTGGGTTGAGGAAAAGCTGATAGGTAATTCTGGGTTTATAGTCATATTTTTATATTGTGTAGGTTGGATGAGCGGTAGGCGTAATCCGACATGCTTCGAAAAACGTCGGATTACGCCTACCGCTCATCCAACCTACGATATTATTTTTCTACATTAAAATAAGGAGGCATATCATTTACGTAAGCCATATACATCGCATCAGCCATAGACCATAAAACATCTAATTTAAATTGTAAGATTTCAACCATACGCTCTTGTTGTTCGCGCGTTTTATACCAATCTAAAGTAATTTCCAAGCCATGCTCAACATCTCTACGCGCTTCAGAAAGACGTTTTTGAAAATAAATATAGCCTTCTTTCTCAACCCAAGGGTAAAGCTCAGGCCAGTTGTCTAAACGTTGTTTATGAATTTTAGGTGCAAACATTTCTGTTAATGATGAGCTTGCCGCTTCGTGCCATTCTGCACGTCTAGCAAAATTTACATAGGCATCAACAGCAAAACGTACTGCGGGGAGTACATGTTCTAAAGAAATAATTTCTTCACGAGTCATACCTACTGCAACGCCCAATTGAACCCAGGCTTCAATGCCACCTGGATCGCCAGGATGACCGTCATGATCAAGAATACGTTGAGTCCATACAGCGCGTGTTTCACGATCAGGACAGTTAGCTAAGATATTAGCGTCTTTAATCGGAATCATTATTTGGTAATAAAATCGATTGGCAACCCAGCCTTGTAATTGCTTTTGGTTGAGTTTACCTTCATTCATTAGGGTGTGAATAGGGTGGTGAATATGGTATTTATTTTCCATACCCCGTAATTTGGCTTCAAACTCTTCTCTAGACCATGCTTTATTAGAACAACAACCCATTTGTTTACCTTATATTGTAGAGCGGACTTCAGTCCGCTATGTGTCAGAAAGAGGTGGACTAGGCTGCGGCTCCTATATTGCTCTACTACACGCCATCCTTGGCGCTATAAAGTCCACGCTACAAATTATTTATATATTAATTTCCATATTATCGTAAGACACTTCAATACCCGAGGCATCCAGTGTTTTACGTTGTTCAGAATCTTCGTCTAAAATAGGGTTGGTGTTATTGATATGGATCAATATTTTACGTGGTTTTTCCATCGCATCTAAAATTTCGATCATACCACCTTCACCCGATTGCGGAATATGACCAATGGCTCTTGCTCTTAATGGGCGACCGACAGAGGCTAATTCATCATCCGTCCAAAATGTCCCGTCAACCATCACGCAGTCGGCTTCAATCATGGCTTTTTCGACGTGCGGTTCTATGATGCCTAAACCCGGTGCGTAAAAAGTGGTTTTTCCCGTCGAAATTTGGCGGATGATCATACCGATATTATCACCTTCATGAGGATCATTACGATGAGGTGAATACGGTGGAGCTTTACTCTTAAGTGGCAAAGCAGTGAACTCAAGGTCGTCAATATTGGGTATGCTAAAAGCATCACCATTCAACGGGATGGGATGATCGTTGACACCACAAAAATGTTCCAAAATATTAAAAATAGGAAAGCCAGTGGTGAGATCTTGCTTCACCATGTCCGTACAATAAATATCCAGAGGGTCGCCTTCACGCAGAATAAGTAGGCCTGTGACGTGATCAATTTGAGAATCAATAATCACAATGGCTTCTATACCTGTGCCACGAACTTTATTTTTTGGATGGATTTCTGGGAAGTTTTCCAATTGCGCGCGAACATCAGGTGAGGCATTAAATAAAACCCAGTGTTCACCGTCAGATGAAACCGCGATAGATGATTGGTTGCGAGTACTGGCCTTGATTGACCCCGCTCTTACGGCTTTACAATTAGGACAACTGCAATTCCATTGAGGAAAACCGCCACCAGCACCTGAACCGAGAACTCTAATCTGCATATTTATATAGTCTATCTGATTATGTAAGACTCGAATGATACGATATTCGAACAAAATGCGCACGGAAAATTAGACGTGGGGTTTCGATGGCTTATAGAGGTGGAGTATTTTTTAGGCAAAAAAAAGGGGCGGCTCAAATGCCTCCCCTTTCCTTAATCTATTAAACCGTTTAATTAACGGTTGTAGATGTACATTGTTACTTCAAAGCCAAAACGTAAGTCTGTGTATGCTGGTGTTTCCCATTTCATAATATTTACCTCTAGAAGTTTTTATATTTTTATTGCTAGCTTGATCAAGAAAGCAGTTTCGAAGTATACGACGAACTTTTTCTTAGTGCAACTTTTTGAGAGCTGTTAACGGTTATTATCTTCGCTTGGTTTCTGTGCTCTCTATCGCTTTTAGAATATTTTTATCTGAAATGGTGGGCGAGAAAAGGAAATAAAGTGTATTTGAATTAGCTTGTTATAGACACTTTATTATTTAATTAAGTTGTCTTTAAAAATCTTACAAATTATAATGTTATTTGTTTGTTTTGATGGGTTTATGTTGTCAGTCATGGGGTATGAAGAGGCTGTTTTTTAGTCTTATTTTTACTTGTCTGGTGATTAATAGCGCGTTATATTAGGTCTTAGAAAAATAATTATAATAATTTGAGGAGAGGATTATGTTTGGTGATGTCGCTTTTTTATATATAGTGATGATGATTGTAGCTGGTTTGGCATTTGCACCATTGGGTTACTTTATTTATATGTATACGGCAAAAGGTGGAGAGCCTTTTGGTGATACAGAACCGCATGGCGATAGTGAATCTAAAGTATTAGATATGGCTGAAAACCTTATTCATGCCATAAAAGGCGATAAAAAGTAAGCTTTTATACTATTGGGGCACAGAGCCCCAATAGTAATAGAATAATTATGCCTTACAGGTTGGGCACTGCGAGTTTCGACGTAATTTCATTTCATTCCATTGCATGGAAAGGCCATCCAGTAATAACAGTCTTCCTGTTAAGGTCTCCCCAATCCCCATAATAAGTTTCATGGCTTCCATCGCTTGCACACTCCCTATTATTCCAGTTATAGGGGATATAACGCCATTAGTCGCACAATTTTGCATTTCTTCCCCTGTATCAGCATAAAGACAGTTATAACAAGGGCTGTTGGCTGTGCCTGGGGTGAAAACAGTCACTTGTCCTTCAAAACGAATAGCTGCGCCTGATACTAAAGCTGTTTTATGCTCAACACAGGCTGCGTTAATGGCAAAGCGAGTACTAAAATTATCACAACAATCCAATACAATATCTGCATTGTTAACTTCACTTTTTAATTGGTCGCCTGCTAACCTTTGCTTAACAGCAATCACTTTTATCTCAGGGTTTACCTTTTTAAGTGTCTGTTGGGTTGAAATAACTTTGTCTGTCCCTATATCGTTTGTGTAATGAGTAATTTGTCTTTGTAAATTGGATAAATCAACCTCATCATCATCGTAGATTGTTATTTGTCCTACCCCTGCTGCGGCAAGGTAAAGAGAGGCAGGCGAGCCTAGGCCACCTGCACCAATAATAAGTACTTTGGCATCTAAAAGTTTTTGCTGACCTTCAATATCAACTTGAGGGAGCATAATTTGGCGGCTGTAGCGAAGTAATTGTTGGTCATTCATTGGATTATATAAGCGAAGATGTTGGAGAGATAATGCCACAGACATTGACAGAGTACAAAACCTAACTATTATTAGCACTCATAGCTAGCGAGTGCTAATATACAAAATTGTAGATTAATTTTTAATTATATTTAAGGAGAATATTGATGAATATACGTCCGTTACACGACAGAATCATCGTTAAACGCGTTGAAGAAGAAACAACTTCAGCTGGTGGGATCGTATTACCAGGTTCAGCAACTGAAAAACCAAGCGAAGGCGAAGTTTTAGCAGTAGGCAACGGTAAGCAACTAGACAACGGCGATGTACGTGCATTGGAAGTAAAAGTTGGCGATAAAGTACTTTTCGGTAAATACTCAGGCAACGAAGTTAAAATCGATGGTGAAGAACTTATCGTTATGCGTGAAGAAGATGTGATGGGTATCTTGGGTTAATCACTCAACTTTTAACTAACTATTTATTAATAGGATTCAAATAACATGGCAGCAAAAGACGTAAAATTTGGTTCAGATGCACGCAGCTTAATGGTTGCAGGCGTTAACGTACTAGCAAATGCAGTAAAAGTAACCTTAGGCCCTAAAGGTCGTAATGCAGTTTTAGATAAAAGCTTTGGCGCTCCAACCATCACTAAAGATGGTGTATCGGTTGCGAAAGAAATCGAATTAGCTGATAAATTCGAAAACATGGGCGCGCAAATGGTTAAAGAAGTGGCTTCGCATACTTCTGATGTGGCTGGTGACGGAACAACAACAGCGACTGTTTTAGCACAGTCTATTGTTAATGAAGGCATGAAAGCAGTTGCAGCGGGCATGAACCCAATGGATCTGAAACGTGGTATTGATTTAGCGGTTGTTAAAGCGGTTGAAGCGATTGTTGATTCAGCAGCACCTTGTACTGATAACAGTGCAATTGCTCAAGTAGGTACCATTTCTGCAAACTCTGATACATCTGTTGGCGAAATCATTGCAAATGCAATGGAAAAAGTCGGTAAAGAAGGTGTGATCACTGTTGAAGAAGGTTCTGGCTTAAACAATGAATTAGATGTTGTTGAAGGCATGCAGTTTGATCGTGGTTACTTATCACCTTACTTCATCAACAACCAAGATAGCATGAGTGTTGAATTAGATGATCCATTCATCTTATTGTTCGACAAAAAAATCTCAAATATCCGTGATTTACTACCAACATTGGAAGGGGTTGCTAAATCAGGTCGTCCTTTATTGATTATTGCTGAAGATGTTGATGGTGAAGCACTTGCAACATTAGTTGTAAACAATATGCGTGGTATCGTTAAAGTAGCTGCTGTTAAAGCACCTGGTTTTGGTGATCGTCGTAAAGCCATGTTAGAAGATATTGCTATCTTAACTGGCGGAACAGTGATTTCTGAAGAAATTGGTTTATCTTTAGAAAAAGTTGAAATGGATCAGTTGGGTACAGCTAAGAAAATCCAAATCAGCAAAGAAAACACAACGATCATTGATGGCACAGGTTCTGAAGAAAATATCAAAGGCCGTGTAGCTCAAATCAGAGCACAAGCTGATGAAGCAACTTCTGACTACGACAAAGAAAAACTACAAGAACGTCTAGCTAAATTAGCGGGCGGTGTTGCGGTTATTAAAGTTGGCGCAGCCACTGAAGTTGAAATGAAAGAAAAGAAAGCTCGCGTAGAAGATGCATTGCATTCAACACGTGCAGCGGTTGAAGAAGGCGTTGTTGCTGGTGGCGGTACTGCACTGGTTCGAGCGATTGCGGCTCTTGAAGGTCTTGAAGGTATTAACCACGATCAAACAATTGGGGTTAATATTTTACGTCGTGCAATGGAAGAGCCTTTACGTCAAATTGTTGCTAACGCGGGTGATGAATCATCTGTGGTACTTAACGAAGTGGCAAAAGGTGAAGGTAACTACGGTTACAACGCAGCAACTGGCGAATACGGCGACATGATTGCAATGGGTATTTTAGATCCTGCAAAAGTAACACGTTCTGCACTACAAAATGCAGCGTCTGTCGCTAGCTTAATGATCACCACTGAAGTCATGGTTGCTGATGCACCTTCTGATGAGTCAGCTCCTGCAATGCCTGATATGGGCGGCATGGGTGGAATGGGCGGAATGGGCGGCATGATGTAAGTGTTGTCTTAAAGCTTTTAGCTTTAGCTCTAAAAAAAACCTGGTCATTTTTAATGATCAGGTTTTTTTATGTCTGAAATTTTTGTCAGGTACAAGTAAGCGTGAGAATAAGTAGTCCCTTGTTTTTTGCTTGTTTCTATCTAAATTTGGGTGGTATCCTTTTAAATTTATGTTATTATTTCGGATGATTTTAGACACTAGGGGTTAAGGAATGGGGCAAAAGTATCGTAAAAAGCAGCAAAGGTTGTTTTTAGTTGGAGTGATTGGGATGTTTTCTCTTGGCGGGGTGCAAGCGGGAACACTTCAGCCTGCTGATACTCTTTTTTTTGGTACAGGGAATGATATCTGTCCAGATGGAACAGTAGAGAAAGAGCATGGAGAAGGTTTGATTGTTAATGGTGTTTTTGTGCCTAATACCACAGACCCTAGTCGAGGTTTTGTTGAGGAGTGTGTTTCTACTTCAGGAGCCGTTGCGGCAAATTCTCAAGTTATCAGAAACTTTACATCAATTACTTTTCAACACGTAATGTCTGCAGCTCCTGAATTGTGGGGTATTGATACTGGTTTAGTGAGTGGAGGTAATAAAATAGGCGCCTCTTCAGATAAAGGGTCGAGTCTTTCTTTTTGGGGAATGAGTAACCTTACTCAAATTAGTGAAGAAAATGGTACCCATTTTGATTCCGATATTTATCAATTTACGGGTGGTTTTGATAAGGCTATGGGCGATGTATTCTTTGGCTCTGCTTTAACTTATGCTCATGGAGAAAATGAGCAGGGTGGGACAACCTCAACATCTGAAACTGTAGGTTTTACACCCTATATCGCATATAAAGTTAATGACTTTATTTTTGCTTCAGGTATGGCGGGATATTTATATACTCATACTAATAAAGTAGATGGTGGTAGTGATTTAGATACGCATGATTACATTACTGAGGGTAATATTAATGCTTTTAAAGTCATAAATTCATTTATCTTGAAAGGTCGTCTTGGTGTGCGTTATAAACATACTATTAGTTCACCTGAAGTCGGAGTGGCTGGACGTGATAATTCATTTGATGAGCTGACATGGGTCGGTGATGGTGAAGTCGGGTACCAATTTAATAATAAACTACGGGTATACTCTGGTTTATTGTATGAATATTATGACCGAGAAGCGAGCGGAGTAAGTGTTCGTGTTCGGGATAGTATTGCTTTTATGCGCTATGGGGTGGAATATCCAGTTAGAGAAGATTTAACTTTAGGTGCTAAAATTCAGCATGACCTTAATGAAGAAGATAGTGATTATATAACGGGGGCTATCAGTGCTCGTTTAGCATTCTAATACCTCTTTCAAAGGGCTATATCACTGTTAAGTGATAAAAGTCATCAAGAGTTGAATTCAGCTGTGCGGTAGGTTGGGGTGACGAAAATAACCCCAGCATTGCTTTTAGTTTTAGCTCTAAAAAAACCTGGTCATTTTTAATGATCAGGTTTTTTTTATGTCTGAAGTTTTTGTCGGATACAAGTAAGCATGAGTGTGTGAAATGACACAAGAGGGTGTGGCATATGTTTCAGTTGTTTTTTTAAGGGAATTTAAATGGTTTTAGTTAAAATTGAGAATAGTATGCATTAACACAGTGGTTTAAATTTTATTCGTACGGTGGCTGAATGTTGGCTCGGCTTTTGCTCAATAGTTTCTGTGATTAAAAGAAAGTTATTACAGGCACATAGGGAATAGGCCTTACTAATAAATGTTGGAAGGAATCATTTCTTTAATTATATTTTGTGACTAATTTATCAGGATAATAAATTAGTCTTATTAAGGCTGGATAGCCAATATACAAAAAGGATTACAATGCTAACAAAACAATTAATCAATTTATCTGCAGTCTGTGTTTTGGCTGCTTCTAGCGGTATGGCAATGGCTCATCTTAATATTGCACAAGAAGATGCAGTTGTCGTTGGTGATGGTTCTAGAGAATATAAAGAAGGCGGAAGTGCTTTTATTGATGTAAATATTTCACATGACTGTACCAATGCAGATAAAACTAAGCACTTTGCGACGACAGGTGTGGCTTTGTTAATGCCAAATGGACAAAGCGTACCAGGAACTTATACCGCTGATCGTAGTGGAAATGAATATGGTGCCAATGCTGTGATGGGAATTAAACAGCGTGCCAGTGCTATTTTTAAAAAAACTAAGGTTATAAAAGGGCCGGTAGATGCTTTTTATAGTCATGGTGAGAAAACAGAAGATGTGCGAGCTTTAAAATGGATGCATGGAAAAATTGATAATGACCATTATGAGAACTTGGAGTTTAAAACTGGCTTTCCAAAAATTGATCCTGCAAGTTGTGTAGCAAAAATTAAAATGTATTTCCCAACAGTGCAGTATTGTAAAAATGGATATAAAACAGCCTGGATAAAAACAGCAGATAGTGTTTTTGGAATGGGTGATGCTAAAACACGAGTAACGGATACTTATGCAGCCTATGCGACGATTGTAAGAACATCAGAGCTTCCAGCAAGCTGTGGAGAAGGTGAAACTGTTGAGGTTATGCCTACAGTTGAAGATATTAATATGTATCTAGGTAAGAAGTCTAAGCATAAACATAAGCATTCAGATGATGATTAATTTTAGCGTTATTTAAAATGATTTAAAGCCGTTTTAGAATAAAACCAGATCAGGTTTCAATTATTTTAGGCGGCTCCTATAATCGTCACGATAGGCTCAGTGACACTATCCCCCATTTTTTCTTTTCTTTTAAAGGTAAAACAATAAGGTGCTAATTATCCTTTTCAACAATCAACAATGAAAGTTGGAGGGGTCTATGGGCCGCAACTGCTCTTGATCTTGTTTCGGTCGCGGCCAATAGGCCTCTCCTACCGGTAACAATAACCCAGGGGCTTAGTATTTTTTATAAACCTGTGGTTTGTATAGAGCTATGATAATCAATTAATTGGAACAAACAAGAAATCACCACCTTCATGTCCGGCTTTTCTTACATCACCGTACTCAGGTGTTTGGTCAGCATTCAAAATGACTGGGCGCCTGATTTTAGTAAATAAAGTAGAACCATCTAGCAAGCTATTATTTGATTTTAAAATATTGAGTAAAGCACTGGTAAATACGGAATGGTTATTTTGTCCCCCGCCATCAGACACGGGTTCTAAACCGCCAGAAACAAGGGTTGTTCGAGAGCGCTTTAGGGCCAATCTTTGATAATATCCCGAATCTTTAATATAAGTTATTCCTGCACCTCGGGTTAATTTTCCAGAAAAACAGCTATCTGCAATAATGATTACATGTCGGGCTGTAATAGCTTTTATGCTACTGGCTATTGATGCGACTGAAAGCCAGTTTGTTGGGTCTTCAGCATCGGCATCAACAGGAAGCCAATAGCCTTCATCAGCCATTTCATCCAAATGCCCATGACCGGCATAGAAAATAAGTAAACTATCATTATGCTGCATCTTCTTTCTATAATAAGTCAGGGCATGCATAATGTCAGTTCGCGTTGCATTAAGTAATAGCTTGGTCTTAAACCCATACTGATTGCTTAAAACTTTTCCCATTTCTGTAGCATCATGTTCAGCTGTTTCTAATTTTGGTAATTGTTGATAACGATTGTTGCCAATAATTAATGCATAAAACCCACCTAAGTCTAAAGATTTAATATCAAGATGAGTTGTTTTAGGTAACGGTTCAGTTTTTACTGGAGGTGTGGAAACAAATGTTTGAGGTATTCTTTTTGGTTCTGTTACTACAGACTGAGCAGGTGATTGCACTTGGGGGGGGTAACTCTTATTAGCCTGATTTTGGTTTCCTGTTGGAATCCCCATATGATCCAGCAAATATGACTGATCAAATCGTTGTATTTCCGAGCAAGAGCAAGTCAAAATCAGGAGCAATAAATAGGCTGTTTTAGTCATAAAGGGGGAGGAGTCATATCAAAATAACAGTATATAAGTAAAAAATGAAGTGGTAGACAAAATTAAAAACTAAATCGATAAAATAGTTAAATTTAAGCTATGATTTGAACCAATATACATTTAATTTAGGGTTTTTTATGGTATTTAGTAAGCGTTTATCAAGGTTAATTTTATTGTTTGGATTTGTTTTCATTTCAGGATGTATTCAAACAGGGCGTACTCAACGTGTTGATCTTGATACCGAGCTTGTTGATGATCATTATGGTACATCAGTGCAAGATTATCGTACAGTTGCCGATCAAATGGCGCGCTCTCTTATGCAGTTATCTATGGTTCACCAGGCCGCTTCACCCCCCACTATTGCTTTTATTGAAGTTGAAAATAGAACAAATCGTTTTATTGATACTGTCGCCTTTCAGGAAAAAATTCGTACCCAATTATTACGCAATGCCAGAGGCAAGTTGTTATTTCTTGACCGTTCAGCGATTAAGGAAATTTTACGAGAAAGAAAGCGTAAAGCAAGAGGTTATTCAACCGCTTCAGCAAAGTCAGCAAATGCTATCTATGGTGCTGACTATTTTCTTACAGGTTCAATTCATTCTATAAACAACATTAGAGGAAGTGAGCGAACTGAATACATACGCTATTCTTTTAGGCTCACTGATGCTGATACCTCTCTTATTATTTGGGAAGATGAATATGAGACCCGAACCTCAAAAGTAAAAGACTGGAGAGATAGGTAAAAATGAAGAAATTAGCCGTTATATTGCCTTTATTTTTATTGTCGGCCTGTACCAAGCCGATGGCACCAGAGTATGGTTTTTTATCTCATGAAGATAATATTCATACTTATGATTATAAATTATCCGAACTGGAAAAAAGGGAGGATTTTCTTTGGCCTAAAGCTGTTTTCCCACAAACGACGATTGCAAGAATGCCTGATTTCACCACGCGTGATTATTTAGTTGCGATTAATCTTGCTTATGGTTTAAAAGCATTACCCAAAGAGGATAATAGTTTTATCTTACCTTTGTTAAATAGAAGTATGCTTAATTTTACTACGGGTGATTATCATCATGCGTTTAGGTATTTAATTAATGCCAAGCAAACGATGGATAGCTTAAACCAAGAGGGAGGCATTATTGGTACCGAGCAAGCAAAAATCTTTAAAGGCGAGGTGTATGAACAGGGGTTGGTTGCTCTGTATTTAGGGTTTCTTTTTTATGAAAAAGAAGACTATCAAAATGCTCGCGCTATGTTCACTCAGGCAATTGAGCTTGATAGAGAATCTATTCCTGAAGGTGATGCAGCAACAGCATTCGGTATATTGGGAAACGATAATCGTATTGCTTATTATATGCTTGCCAGAACTTACCAAAAATTGGGCGATGAAAATAATAGTCGAGTGAGTCTAACAAATTCAGTTAATTGGCAATCTGTTCCAGAAGATATGATAGATACGGCGGTTTCAGAAGGGCGGTTTCTTCCTGTTTCTCATGGATTACCTATACTCCCTGTTGAATTTAATTATGCTGATTTTGATTCTGATTTGAGTAATCAAACTAATCCCTTTATTGGTATAGATAATTTAACAGAAGATAATCTGGTTTTAATTATTAGTTTAGGCTCCAGTCCCAAAAAAGTATTAGGTAATTTGAATTTTACTAGAGACTATATTGCTCCGACTCCTTATTTAGAAAGGTCTGCAAAGGTTTATGTTGATGGGGAACTTTTTGCCGAAGCTTACCCTATGTATAACCACTTTCATCAAGCGGCGGGGATGCATAGAACCAATAAAGATTCTATGCAAATGGGTAAAGCGTTATTAAAAGGAGCCTTAACGATTGCAACTTCTTTGGTAGGGAGTATATCGCAAGCAATTGATCAACAATGGAATGTTGCTGCGGATGGGCGTTACTGGGGAACAGTCCCTAATGAAATTCATCTCGCCTCTGGCCGCGTTAAACCAGGGTTACATACGATTAAAGTTGAATTCTTTGATAAGAATAACAATCCTCTCCCTCACTATCAGCAAATATTACATTATGTACCGGTAAAGAATGAACAGGAAACTTTACTTCATGTTCGTGCGATTAGAGATCGTTATAATGCAACGCCACTTATTAACGCATCAAGAATTGAGGCATTTGATGTGGTGAAAAAAACAGTTTCTTTTAATGCCAAAGATTTTAAATCCTTACAACTGGGTGATGAGCTTAGCATTCTAGAATTAGTCTCTGATTCACCGGCAACTAAAAGTAAGTTTATCAAACAGCAAGGACAACTTGAAATAAGAGAGTTAAGAGAGATGCAAGCCGTTTTTGGCGTACCCTCTAAATTTTTAACCAATAATTTTAATACTGAATTTGACACAACCTACAATGGGTTAAGCATTAATAAAGTTGCAACAATTAAAATAAATGAGCTTTCATCTTCCACGGCTAAAGGTCTATATCAAGGCGTTTTAAATAGTAATAACCATTATTTTGTCACCAAAAGCCTTGCGGATAAGGAAGTAAGTTTACAATGATAAAAAACATGAAAAGACGTAATTTTATACTGTTATCTGCAACTTCATTATTAGCAGCCTGTAGTCGACCTAGTCGTTATATTTTGAATCCTTATCAAAGTAAAAACGAGCTTGCGCCTCCCATTGTGCATTGTTTTGATACCATAGGACATAAAAAAGGCACTTACCCTCAAGTACTTGGAGGTACCTGCTGCTGCCATCCTTCAGAGGAAAGGCTCACTTCATATCAATTAGATGGATTTTTGCTTGATTATGATTTGGAGCAGCTGTTCAATGAATATGACCAAAGGAATATTGTTTTAGAGCATGAGCATGGCTGGCAGTGTAATAACCAATGCAAGGAAGGTCCTCATCTGGTTTTCGGGGGGCATTGCATGGTCGATCCTGTTGTAGGTACGCAGAATTATGAAAATATTATTTCAGGCTATTTTCCAGACATTTTAAAAAAATAGGTTATCTTATGAAATTTCACTATTTATTAAGCTTTACATTGTTATCCATTTTTCTTTACGGCTGTTCCCCAGCCGTCGCTCCGAATATTGGTGCAAATACGGTTGCCTCTTCTAATCGTATTATTTATGTTCGAAGAGATGGACAGTTTGCTACATTAAGCCGCTTTCTTAAAGTGGTTAAAGAAGTACAACGTCGAGATGTTAATGGTTTGTTTCAAGTTATTCTAGTGTTTAATAATGATCGTTATTACGGCTATTTTTCTAATGATAGTCCCAATCTGGTGATTGATATTCAATTTGTTTTTTATGACCGTGATGGAATTGAGGTGGATAAAACAAATTGGCAACCCAACACTTTTCAATCAGGTGTTGATGTTACTGTGAAACAAGTTTCAATTAATCCTGATGCAGTCAGTTATAAAGCGTATGTTCGTGAACCTAGAACACCATCATGGGATTAGTCAAATGAAAAAAATAATGATTGCTGTTTTACTGGTACAGGTTTTTTCTTTTAACGCATTGGCTCAACAGCCCCTTCAATTTGAACATAAAGTGCGTAAACAGGGTGATCAGGAAAGAATGCCCAATCATTTGCGTGCAACGATTGCCATTGCTCGGGTCAATGATTTAAACAGGCCAGCAGAGTCAAGTTTTGATGATAAAGGAAAGCAAAGCTTTTCGATTGAAGAGGATGGAGATAAGAAGGTTTCCATTTATAGCAGTCGAAAAATTGAAATGGGGTTTGGGCAAAGAACCAGAGAAGTATTGAGCTACTACTTATCAAAAACACCTAACTTTCAATTGATTGAAAGGGAAAATATCAATAGCCTGTTAAGAGAATGGGATTTTAGCGAATCCAAATATGTAAAAAAATCTGATCAATTACAAGCAGGTATTGAAATTCCAGATTTAATTGCCACAGGTTTTTTATCATACACACCACTTTGTGATGAAACGAATGATCTTGAGGAAGAGGCCTGGGGTGCAAGTGAGGATGAAGATGAGGATGGGTTTTATAATGGGCGCAGTCATGATGATGAAATGGAGCGGCGGAGACAAATAAATGCCAAAGCCATGCCTTTTTCATCACGTTATGCAAAAAAGAAGGATAAATCAAACTTTTACTTTTTAATGCGGGTTTATGAAACTCGTAATTCTCGTGTTAAATTTATTGCTTGTGGCGAAGGTAAAACAGTGAAGAATGCAATTAAGCACGCAGTCAGTGAATTTTCCAGAAATTAATAACAGATTAAGTTTCTCCCTGCCTGGGGAGAGCCTTAAAAGCACAACCTACAGGATACTGGTACTTTCATAAAACTTGTATCAATGGGGTTGGACTTGACAGGGCAACCGCATATAAATTAACTGAAAAATAAGCGATACTACTTAATTTTTCTTGTCAGTATTATGTCTACTAAGTTTAGTAGAAGTCTTTTCATCCATTGAATCCAAAAAGTCAGCAATGGCGTGCTGGGAGTCTGTTGTGATTGAATGATTCCAGACTTGTGCTAATCTTTTGGATAACTGGTTTATTGATTAGGACAAATTTATGTTTGATGCGCAAGATTTATTGGGTGGTTTACTTAAAGACGCTATTTCTGGCGGTCATTCAGGTGCTAATCTTGGAAATAAATCGGTATTGGGCATGGGCGCGCTAGGCGTGGCAATGGCTGCTTTTGAACATTTTACTGAAGCTCAAAGTTCTTCACTTCAAACGGCGGAGAGTAATAAACAGCCGCCAGCTCTGGAATCCGCTCAGCCACCTAAGCAAAGGGTGGCTCCTCCACCAGTACCACCGACAGTAACAACAATAAAAAACACCCCAATGCCACCACCGCCTATGCCTGCTCAGAAGGCTATTCAGAACACGGCCTTGAGGCTCATTGATGCGATGTTAGCGGCGGCCAATGCCGATGGTTATATTGATTCAGAAGAAAAGGCCAAGATTCTTCAACAGTTAAAGTTGATTGGTAGTGATCAGGAAGGCTTTGATTATGTGCAGCAGCGAATTGATAATCCTCCGACATTAGAACAAGTTTGTCAAAGTCCTCTTGATCCTGCAATCGCAAAACAAATTTATATGGTTTCATTGCTGGCTATTACCGTGGATACGATAGAAGAGGCCCATTATTTAAATAAGCTAGCATCTTGTTTACCTATTGATGCTCAAGTGATTGCACAACTCAATGAACAATTTAAAACTAAGGAGTAACACATTATGTCTTCATGGTACCTAAGCTACAACGGTGAGCAGATTGGTCCTTTAAGTCTTGCTGAAGCAATTGAAAAAACGAATGAAAATACCCAGGGTCATGCCTGGCGTGATGGTTTTGCCGAATGGATGCCGATTAGCCAGGTGGGTGAATTTCAGCAGCAATTAAGTTCTCAGAATACACCACCGCCTGTCACAACGGTTTCATCTGATGAAATTGATTTTGTTATTCATGGCACAGAAATGCAGTTCGTTGAAATCGAACTGGACCCAGGGGAAAGTGCTGTCGCAGAAGCGGGAGCCATGATGTATAAAGACTCATCGATTAAGTTAGATACTGTTTTTGGCGATGGCTCTCATAATGACAATACAGGCGGCTTTATGGATAAGCTTTTAGGTGCAGGTAAGCGTCTGGTGACGGGGGAAAGTATGTTTACCACTGTCTTTACTCATGAGGGGCAGGGTAAGGCTCATGTCGCTTTTGGTGCTCCTTTTCCAGGAAATATTATTCCCATCACCTTACCTAATGTGGATGGTGTACTGATTTGTCAAAAAGACAGCTTTTTATGTGCAGCCAGAGGGGTATCAATAGGTATCCATTTCCAGAAAAAAATTCTAACGGGCTTATTTGGCGGTGAGGGCTTTATTATGCAGCGCCTTGAAGGTGACGGTATGGTTTTTGTTCATGCTGGCGGTACAGTGATTGAACGTGAGTTAAAAGCAGGTGAAACACTGCATGTTGATACGGGCTGTATTGTGGCAATGACACAAACGGTTGGATTTGATATACAGCAAGTGGGTGGGGTTAAGTCCGCGCTGTTTGGTGGGGAAGGCCTGTTTTTTGCTCAAGTACAAGGTCCTGGCAAAATATGGATGCAGTCGCTGCCATTCTCACGCCTTGCGGGTCGTATGTTAGCCTCTGCACCACAAAGAGGGGGGAGTCAAGGTGAGGGTTCAGTTTTAGGTGGTTTGGGTAATTTAATTGATGGGGATAATTTTTAATTTAATTATCGTTGGTTCTTATTCCTATGATTACCCTTGATTGGCGTGGCAGGATGGAGGATGCGCAATAGTTGCTTCTTCCATCACGCTAGAGGGGGGTATTCTCAGATAGATTTAATCTGAATCAGCATGCTCATCAATCAAATTAACAATATCTACATCACAAGAGCCACAGCCTGTGGTTGCTCCTGTCGCACTAGATATTTTATCTAAATCAGCATTTTGTTCAATTAAGGACAAGACCTTTTCTTTGGTTGTGCCTGTGCAATCACAAATGACTTCGCTTTGTTGTTCTGGTGGATTATTTTCGTTCTCGGTATTCATTAATATAAAAACTATAGGGTTGATCTGTTTTGCCAGTATTGTGTTGCCAGTTCATGTGCCTGGTCTTGAGTATCGGCCTTGCCGATGTGTTTTAAAGCAATAGCCGCCGTCCCTATAATGGTTGCTTCAGCAAATTCATCTGATATTTCGCCTCGCCATAATTGAGCCAACTGTTCAGGGTCAAGATTTTCCGATTTTACATGGCGGCGAGCAAACAGTGCGGGCCATTGTTCCTCAATTAATTCATTATTTTTAACTGCTTGAACCAGGCAATCCATATCTGGATTTCGTTCAGTTTCACCGCCTTCACCTTTTAAAACAGCCATGCTGGGCTGGTTTAGTAATAGTGCCGCTTTTTGGTGGACTTGTCGGTAGCTAGGATGAAAAATACCTTGGATAGCATGAGAGGCTGAGAGAGGGTTAAGTAATCTAACCAATGTGTGAACCGGTGAACGTAAGCCCATTAAAGGTCTTAGGTTGATCATCTCATACAGTTTAGGGCAAAAGTGCTCTAAAGAGAGGTAGCTGAAATTATGTTGTTCAATTTGCTTGATAGATTCTTCAATGCTGGTCGCTGCCTCAAGGTTTAAATATTTTAAAACATTGTGGGTATAAATACGGCCTTCAGTATGACCGCCTGCACCATGCATAAAAATTCGAATACCATTTTCAGCAAGTAACAAGGTTGATAGTAAAAACCAGGGTAAATGACGACGTTTTCCTGCATAGGAAGACCAGTCTAAATCAACGTGTACGGTTTGAGCCGGAATGCTAAAAGATTCTCGAGCGGCTTGTACAAAACCTGCTAACTCTTCAGGGGTTTCTTCTTTAACTCGCATTAACATTAAAAAAGCCCCCAGCTGAATAGGTTCAACCTGATCAGCTAATATCATCGACATGGCTCTATAGGCTTCATCTTGAGTTAAGGGGCGAGAGCCTTTTTTACCTTTCCCTAGTATTTTTACAAACTCTGCAAAGGGGTGTTCTTGTTGTGTGCTCATGATGAAAAAGAGAATAGGAAATAGTGGTCGATTAGCAGTGCAGCAAACATCAGCATAAGATAATTGATGGAATAGAAAAATGTTTTCATTGCTGTTTTGTTGTCGGTGTGGCGCATCATTTTAATTGCATAATAGATAAAGCCAAGGCCTAAAATGACTGTTGAAGCGAGATAAATTAATCCGCTCATACCTGTTAAATAAGGAAATAAGGTCACAATAAATAATAGGACGGTATAGAGCAATATCTGTAAACGAGTGAATTCTGGGCCATGGGTAACGGGTAACATAGGAATGCCCGCATTGGCATATTCTTCACGTTTTGCGATAGCTAATGCCCAAAAGTGTGGGGGGGTCCAGACGAAGATAATCAGGAATAGTAACAAGGCATGAGGATGTACTTCGCCAGTTATCGTACACCAGCCTAAAACGGGAGGCGCGGCACCTGCTGCTCCACCAATGACAATATTAAGCGGTGTCATGTGTTTTAGATAGATCGTATAAATAATAGCGTAACCAATCAAGGATAAAAAGGTTAGGGCTGCGGTTAAAATGTTTACAAAGACCACTAAAATAACCATTGCAATTAAACCTATAATTGCAGCAAATATCAGTACGTTTTTAGAGTTTAGGTCACCTGTTGGTAAAGGTCTGTTATGGGTTCTCGCCATCTTTGCATCGGCTTTTTGATCAATAAAATGATTAATAGCTGCTGCAGAGGATGACGCCAGGCCAATACCAATGGTGCCGTAGACTAAAAGGTCTATGGGGGGCATGCCAGGAACGGCGAGTAACATGCCGACGACGGCAGTAAAAATAAGCAGGACAACCACTTTAGGCTTACATAACTCAAGGTAGTTTTTCCAAGAAAGTGTTGATTGTTCGTTTGTCATATTGATGTTAAAGCCCTAACTCTTTTAATAACGTATAGAATACAGTGAACTATTCATTTTTGAAATAGTCCGAACGCTAACATTTTATAAAACGGAGTATTTATGATTTTCAGGGCAATACTATTTGCATTCATTTGCTTGCCAATTAGTGCGCATAGTTCAAATGTCAGGGTGCATGAACGTATTTTTAACAATGGCTTAAAAGTATTGGTGAAAGAAGATCACCGGTCACCAGTCGTTGTTTCTCAAATTTGGTATAAAGTCGGTTCAAGTTATGAGCCAGGTGGTATTACCGGGATTTCTCATATGCTTGAACATATGATGTTTAAAGGCACGGAAAAGTATCCTATGGGGGAGTTTTCTCGGATTATTGCTGAAAATGGTGGACGTGAAAATGCTTTTACCGGGCGTGATTATACCGCTTATTTTCAAACCATGGAAAAGTCACGACTAGAGGTCAGTTTTGAATTGGAAGCTGATCGGATGAGAGGCTTGAAGCTAGATGCGGCTGAATTAAAGAAAGAATTAGAAGTGGTGACTGAAGAGCGCCGAATGCGGACAGATGATAAACCACGCTCTAAAACGCATGAATATTTTATGGCGATGGCTTTTTCTAATAGTCCTTATAAAAACCCTGTCATTGGCTGGCCGTCTGATATAGCAAATTATCAAGTGGATGATTTACAGGCATGGTACCAACGTTGGTATGCGCCGAATAATGCAACAATGGTGGTTGTAGGTGATATAAAAGCCGATGAAGTTTTCACTTTGGCTGAGAAGTATTTCGCTGGAATAAAAACCAGTGTAATAAAACCACTTAAGCCTCAAGCCGAAATTGAACAACAAGGTGTTCGTAAAACGACGATTAAATTACCCGCAAAACTCCCTTATATTGTGATGGGGTATAAAGTACCTGTTCTAAATTCAATAGAAGATAAATCTGAAGCGTATGCCTTAGAGGTGTTAGCAGGTATTTTAGATGGTGGAAGCAGTGCTCGACTTGCATCAAGGCTGGTTAGAGGTAAACAAATAGCCGTTTCAGCGGGTGCTGGCTATAGCATGATGTCTCGCCTACCCGAATTATTTATGCTGGATGCAACACCTGCAGAAGGTCAAAATGTTTTTGAACTTGAATATGCATTAAAGCAAGAAATATATGAGCTACAGCGAGAGCTAGTCTCCGATGAAGAATTGCAGCGAGTTAAAGCTCAGGTTTTAGCGGGAGCTGTTTATGAACGAGATTCAAACTTTTACCAAGCCATGCAGTTAGGTATGTTAGAAACAGTCGGAATAGGCTGGGAGAAAGTAGATGAATATGTTGAGAAAATAAATCAGATAACAGCAGAGCAAATTCGAGAGGTTGCTCGTAAATATTTATTGGAAGAGAAATTGAATATTGCTTATTTAGACCCACAACCCATTAAAGAACACAAACAAACTAGCAAGGTAGCTGGAGGACGTCATGCGAATTAGTTTTATATCACTTTTCATCCTACTGTTTAGTCAATCAGCTTTTTCTGCGGCAAAAATTCAGCATTGGCAAACCTCGCAAGGGAGTCCCGTGTATTTTGTGGAGACCAAAGGTTTGCCTATGGTCGATGTGCGAGTGATTTTTGATGCAGGAAGCGCAAGAGATGAGTATCAGTATGGTATTGCGGCTTTAACTTCTGCTTTATTAGATACAGGTGCTGGGGCGTGGGGGGCTGATGAAATTGCACAACGCCTAGAGAGTGTGGGTGCTCAACTGGGATCGGGTGTTTCCAGAGATATGGCCTGGGTTTCTTTGCGTTCATTAACGGAAGAAAAATTGTTGGATAAAGCCTTGCAAACGATGCGCGTTATTTTAACTAAGCCTGCGTTTAATGAGAAAGATTTTCAGCGTGAAAAGAATAGAACTCTGGCTGGCTTAAAGCATAGAGAAGAGTCCCCTGGGGCATTAGCTGGGATAGAGTTTTTTAAAGCTCTCTATAAAGATCATCCTTATGCTCACCCTGCATCAGGTGTTATTGAAACAGTCTCTGGTTTTTCAGCAGAAGATTTACGCACTTTTTATAAGCAATTTTATGTGCTGAATAATGCCCGCGTCGTTATTATTGGGGAAATGAATAAGCAGCAAGCGATAGATATAGCAGAGTCTTTAATTGTTGATCTGCAATCAGGTGCAAAACCAGAGCAACTAGCTGATGTGCCTGAGCCTTCAAAAGGCGTGACTAAGCATATTTCATTTCCTTCAACTCAAACCCATGTTTTAGCTGGATTGGTTGGCATGCATCGTAAAGATGAAGATTATCTTAGTTTATATGTAGGTAATCATATTCTTGGGGGGAGTGGCTTAGTTTCGCAATTATTTGCTGAAGTGAGAGAAAAAAGAGGGCTTGCTTACAGTGCCTATAGTTATTTTTCACCATTGCTTAGAAAAGGGCCGTTTACCATGGGCTTGCAAACAAGGAATGATCAAACGACTCAGGCGGCAGAAGTGATGCAAAATACCTTAAAAGCGTTTGTTGAAAAAGGGCCTACAGAGAAAGCATTAATTGCAGCGAAGAAAAACATAACAGGTGGCTTTGCAATGCGTTTTGATACGAATAGTAAGCTAATTAGTTATGTCTCCATGATTGGTTTTTATCAATTACCTTTGGATTATTTGGATACCTTTCAGCAACGAGTGGAGGCGGTAACGGTTGCATCGATAAAAGATGCGTTTAAAAGACGAGTAAAACCAGCGTTTATTAACACGATTACTGTGGGTGGGAAGTAATAGAACTAATCTCAACGCCATCTTAAGGAAACTCTGATTGAATTGGTTAGAAAATACCGACCGTTTTAGCAGGCTAAAAATAATTGGACTTGCTCAGAGGTTCCTTAAGGGAAGGTATAGTAAAGGTAGGATGGGCAAAGCGATAGCGTGCCCATCGCTGTATATTCAAGATGGGTAGGGAGAAAAAGCCTCCTTTACTCATGCTACAAAAAAACTTAATTTAATGAAATTGGTACTAACCTTTTTTTAAATTTATCATGATAAATGAGCTGGGTAGGGGGGCTCTCTACACTGGTATAAATATGAGAGCTGTAAACGTGGGACAGAAAAGTAAACTGAGAATTATTGCCGGTGAGTGGCGTAGTCGACAGCTGGTATTTGAAGATACACCAGAATTAAGACCAACACCAGCAAGAGTGCGTGAAACAGTTTTTAATTGGTTACAGACTGATGTGATCGCAGGCCGTTGTCTGGATTTATATGCGGGGAGTGGTGCTTTAGGGTTTGAAGCGGCTTCTCGTAGAGCAAAAGATGTCGTTATGGTTGAAAATAATTCACAAGCTTGTCGGTTAATTAATGAAAATAAAGTTAAATTAGCAGCAGAGCAAATTAAGCTCATTCAAGCGGATGTTTTTAAATTTTTAGCGGGGGATGCGACTGCTTTTGATGTGGTCTTTTTAGACCCTCCCTTTGGGAAAGGATTGGCTCAGCAGACCTGTCAGTGGCTGGAAGATAAAGGTTGGCTTGCACCTCAGGCTAAAATATATGTGGAAGTTGAAAGTCAGCTGGTTTTAAATGAAATGCCTGCAAACTGGCAGTGTTTGAAAAATAAAACCTCTGGTGAAGTCGGGTATTATTTGTTTGAACGCAACTCATCGGGGCTTTCTTAGTTACTTATAGATAAAAAAATAATAGGCTAAGTAGTTACTAATTGTTTATGTTAAAATGGCTGGTTTTTTTGTGGTGAGTAGAACCCGATGCATATAAAAGCAATTTATCCAGGTACCTTTGATCCTATTACTGATGGGCATCTGGATTTGATTTTAAGAGCATCTAAACTTTTTAGTGAAGTGATTGTCGCTATCGCAACAAATCAAGGGAAAGCGCCCTTATTTACAGTGGATGAACGGGTTGAAATGGCTGAAGAAGTGACGGCCAAGTTGTCTAATGTGAAAATTATAGGGTTTAGCAATTTATTGGTAGATTGCGCTAAGGAATATGATGCTGATGTCGTTTTAAGAGGCTTAAGAGCCGTATCAGATTTTGAGTATGAATTTCAAATGGCAGGAATGAATCGTCGACTCTCTCCAGAATTGGAAACGATGTTTCTTACCCCAGCCGAACAATATGAATTTATTTCTTCCAGTATGATCAGGGAAATTGCAAAACTTAACGGTGATGTTTCCAGTTTTGTACCTAAATGTGTGGAAGAAAGATTAATAAAAAAGTTTAACTAAGGAGTTAAGATGTCTTTAATAATTGATGAAGAATGTATCAATTGTGATGTGTGTGAACCAGAATGTCCTAATGGCGCGATTACTCAAGGGGAAGATATTTATGAAATTAATCCTGATTTATGTACAGAGTGTGTAGGTCATCATGATGTCCCTCAATGTATTGAAGTGTGCCCAGTTGATTGTATTGATAAAGATGCTAAGCATGTTGAAGATCATGATACCTTGTATCAAAAATACGTAAAACTGACACAGTAGTCACAAATAAAATTAGCTTTATCTGCTATATTTAAAATCAAATTTATTAATAACTTCTAATGATGAAAACAGCTGTGTGTTCTAAAACTAAAGATATGACTTCACGAAGACTCTTTTTAAAAGGGCTTGCTTGTGGGGCAACCATGGCTATGGCAGGCTCTCCAGGTATTGTTTTAGCTTCAAAAGGCTGGTTACAATCACCACGCAAACTTGCATTTCATAACTTGCATACAGAAGAAAAAATTTCACTGACTTATTTTGAACAAGGAAACTATGTTTCAGGTGCAGTGGATGAGCTAAGTTATTTACTGAGAGATCATCGCTCAGGTGATATTCATGCGATGGACCCTGCATTATTTGATTTATTGCATGATTTGCAAGCCTCGTTAGGTGGAAATAAAACCTTTCAGGTGATTTCTGGTTACCGGTCTCCGGCAACGAATCGAATGTTAAATAAGAATAGCTCGGGTGTTGCTAAAAAAAGCTTACATATGCAAGGGAAAGCAATAGATATTCGCATTGAAGGGGTTGATTCCAGAGTTGTTCAACAAGCGTCAATTGCCTTGGCAAGAGGTGGTGTTGGTTATTATCGTAAATCTGACTTTGTGCACGTTGATACAGGGAATACTCGGCATTGGTAGCCCCTTATTTAATGGGCTTGAGGTTATTTTAGTTCCTATCCGCAATATTTGGTAAAGGTATTAATGGAATAGCAGTATGTTCCATTAATGCTTGGCTTAATTTAGTATCATAATCATAGATGTCTTCATAAAAAACAAGCTGATCTTCTACGATTGAAGCAGTTGAATAATAAATAATAACGGGAACAGATTTTTTTAATCTGACCTGTTTGGGGCCTTCTAAACTCATTGCTTGTAAAATCTTTTCTTTATCCCAGCCATTCTTGCTTTTAAGCAAAAAACTAGCTAATTCATTCGGTTTTTCAACACGAATACAGCCATGGCTTAAATCCCTTTTTGATTTTTTGAACAAGTGGCGGGATGAGGTGTCGTGCAAGTACACATTATAGTTGTTAGGAAAGATGAATTTAACTTTGCCCAATGCGTTACCTTTTCCTGGGCGTTGTCTTAGCTTTAAGCTGCCTGACTGTAGGTGCTCAAATAAGTCTTCGGTATAAGGAAGTCCTGGTTGCTTATTATGAAAGCCAGTGACTAGCTCCATATTTTGTTGTTCAAGATAAAGTGGGTTGTCTTGTAATTTAGGCAAAATTTCTTCAACTGTAATACTTCTAGGTATATTCCAGTAGGGGGAAAATTCAAGGTAGTACATATTGGCAGTAAAAACAGGTGATTTATTTTTCTTAGACTTGCCGACAATAACTTTCATATTCAGGATTTGAGTCTTATCTAAGTTTTCGCTGTTATATGCCCATAGCTGTAAAGCGGGGATATTGACCATCACTAAAGGGCCTGGCTGTATTTTTGGTAGCCAACGAAACCTTTCTAGTGCGAGTTGTATTTTTAAAATATACTGAGAGACGGGTATGTTGAGCGCCCTTATTGTTTTTTTACCAATGATACCGTCCTGTTTTAGTCCGTGATGAAACTGAAACTTTTTAATTTGGCCAAGTAGTTTTTGATCATAAAGAAGAGAGGGATTGTTTTTTTCAGTTGAAGCACCTAGAAGATAAAGTTGTTGTCTTATTTCTAATATTTGATCAGAACTTTCTTCGGGGTGTAGTGAAGACGTGTAACTCAGTTTTTTAATTGCCTGTTCGGTTTGTTTATTTCGGTAAGCTAGAAGTTCTTTTTTTAATTGATGGTACGCTGGGAAAACAGGTTCTACATGATGAGCAAGTTGTAAAACAGTTTGATTTTTAATGGCTTTTAGGATGTAAGGAATTAAAACTAATGTATTTCTTTTGGCATCAAAATGAAATTTTAAAGAGCTTGGGTTAATCCGGCCAAAGTGCAGGTCTGAAAGAAAATGAATCAGATTGATGCTAACGGCAGTGTCCAGTAAAGCGCGTTCAGCGTAAGACGTTTCTTTTTGTTTGCTAAGCTGCTGCCAGAGTGCTTGTAAAAGAGTTAAGTTGTAATGCTCTTTATTTAAGCCGCTATCACTTGCAGTTGCGATGAGTTTGAGGGCCGAATTAATTTGTGGGTTTTCTTGGCTTACCCACAGTAAATGTTGGGGCGATAAGAAATATAGTTCATTTATGGCATTTTTATAGCTTAAAAATACGCTATTGGTCAGCAAAGGATGCTCGTTAGCGGATATCACTTTGTTAATCGCAATATTAATGCCTATCACTGGTTTTTTTTGTATAGAGGCTTGCGTTGCTTGTAAAGGAAACAACAGAAAAAGCATTAAAAAAAACAGTGATAGTTTTTTCATTATTACGATTGATCAATAGAAAGCCAGGAAAGGCTTTGTTCAGTAGTGCCTTCAGGTCTATATTCAGCACCAACCCATCCTGTATATCCAGATTGCTGGATACAGGAAAATAATTGTGTAAAATTAATATTTCCTGTTCCAGGTTGCCCCCGTCCAGGATTATCAGCAAATTGGATATGCCCTATCTTATTACTATGCTGATTAATAAAGCTAATAATATCTTCTTTCATTTTATGCATATGATAGATGTCATATTGTAGATATAACATAGGGTGATTGATTTGTTTAGCTATATCTAACATTTGTTGGCCACTGCTCACAATAAACCCTGGCATATCTTGGATATTAATGGCTTCAAAAACTGTTTTTATAGCTAATGGGCTAAAGGTTTCAGTTGCAAGAGATAGGTTTTTGATAAAAGTTTCTAAATAGAGCGCTTGTCTTTCAGGATTGTTAAAACATCGACCCGGTAAAATATTAATTGCATTGGGTTTAAGTATTTCAGCATAGGTTTTACATTGCTCTAAGGCTTGTTCAAATTGCTGTTGTTTTTCTGGCACGGCTGCCAACCCTTCACCTCCTTGTAATAGATCATCGGCATCAACATTAAATAAAACCAGTTTAAGTTGATATTGCTCCAATAATTGTTTTATTTGCTCAGCGGGGAGCGAATAGGGGAATTGAATTTCAACTGCAGTAAAGCCGTTTTCTTTGGCCGCTTTAAACCGGTCAACTAAATCCAGCTCAGTAAATAGCATACTTAAATTGGCACTAAACTGAAGCATTGTCTTTACCAAATAGTTTAATTAAAGTGGCTGGGTCTTGATCTAAAAATCCCTGATTTCCATGTAGCTGCATTAATTGTGCAGCTAGTCCTGACATGGGAATACTATTGCCTTGCTGAGTGGATAAATCCACTGCCATATTTAAATCTTTCAATAAAGTCTGAACACGCCACTTGATTGGTTCAAAAGTTTTTGTGGCCATTTCAGGTGCTACGATTTGTAAAGGCTTGGAATCTGCAAAACCACCTGCGAGGGCTTGTGGGATTTTTCCTGCATCAACGCCTGATGATTGAGCCAAGGCCATCATTTCAGCAATGACCATAACATTACAGCTAACAATCATTTGATTACATATTTTTGTCACTTGTCCACTACCCACGTCGCCCATATGGGTTAGTTGCTTATATAAAGGCTTGAGGACAAGTTTAGCTATTTTAATATCATCTTTTGAACCGCCAGCCATAATGGCAAGAGACCCTTGTTCTGCACCTGCTGTTCCTCCTGAAACAGGGGCATCAACCCAATTCATTGCACAGTGTTGTTTTAACTGAGCGGCTAATTGTTTGGTTTTTTCAGGATGAATGCTGGATAAATCAATTAATAATTTTTCTGCCGAGCCTGAATGAATGATATCTGTCTGCACGATTGATTCTACGACTTCAGTATTTGCCAGGCATAAAATAATAATATCGGAGGCAGTCACTAAATCAGCAATATTGGAATAAGCAATGGCTCCGGCATCAGTCACTGTACTTAGTTTTTCAGTCGAACGATTCCATACATTGACTTTGAATCCTGCATCCAGTAAACGGAGGGTCATGGGTTTTCCCATCAGACCAATACCGATAAAACCTAGGGTATATTGTTTTTTTGTCATTATTCTTTGTATTTGAGTGATATGATTTAAATCGTATCATTTATCGTCAAAAAATGTATAGAGTGTAAGTATGACAACAATAAAGAAAACAATACTCATTATTATTTTATGTGTTTGTTTTAATCATCAAGCTATTCAGGCAGAAGAAAAATCTGCAGCCATTGCTTCAGCGCACCCTTTGGCCACCTACGCCGGATTTGAGATTTTACAACAAGGTGGAAATGCATTTGATGCGGCCGTTGCAGTCAGTGCCGCACTGGCTGTTGTGGAGCCCGCTGGGTCAGGATTGGGCGGTGGAGGCTTTTGGTTGTTACATCGAGCAAAAGATGGTTTTGAAACCATGATTGATGGCAGAGAAAAAGCACCCTCAGCTGCACATAAAGATATGTTCCTTGATCAGCAAGGGCAAGTGATTAAAAGATTGTCGAAAAATAGTGTGTTATCAGCGGGGATTCCAGGATTATCTGCGGCCATTGTTCATATATCTGAAAAATATGGTCGACTTCCCCTCGCTCAAGTATTGCAGCCAGCCATTCGATATGCTCAACAGGGCTTTGTTATAGGAGAAAGACACCGGAAATTATTGAAATTTAGATTAGCTGTTTTGCAAAATAATAATCAAGCTGCAAATATTTTTCTTGATAATAAAAAGGTTCCTGAAGATAGAGCGGTCCTTAGGCAAAAAGATTTAGCCTATACACTTAAACAAATAGCTCAATTTGGAAGAAACGGGTTTTATGCGGGGGATGTTGCAGATAAATTGCTTGATGCGGTACAAAAAGCAGGGGGGATTTGGACGGCAGCAGATTTGAATCACTATCAAGTCATAGAGCGTGAACCCATGCGAGGGGAATATAAAGGGGTAAAGATTAGCAGTGCAGCTTTGCCTTCATCAGGGGGGATTGTATTAATAGAAGCCCTGAATATTTTGGCTGGATACCCACTTGAGCAACTGGATGAGCTAACAAGAAAGCATATCATCAGTGAGGCTATGCGTAGAGCTTATCATGACAGGGCTTTATATTTAGGTGATAGTGACTTTGTTGATGTGCCAATCAAGCAATTAGTGGATAAAAATTATGCGGCTGGATTAAGGTCGGGAATGAGGATGGATAAAGCAACGCCAAGTGATTATCTATCGGGGAATACTTTGCAAGAACAGGGCGGAAGAAATACCACACATTTTTCAATTATTGATAATGAGGGGAATAAGGTGGCTGCAACATTAAGCATTAACTTTCCTTTTGGTTCTGGTTTCGTTGCAGCGGGTACAGGGGTGTTACTGAATGATGAGATGGATGATTTTGTTAGTAAAACAGGCGTGATGAATGGATATGGTTTAGTCGGTGGAACTGCAAATGCCATTGAACCCAATAAGAGGATGTTATCCAGCATGACGCCGACGTTTATTGAAGATGATGAGCGTATTGCTGTATTAGGTACGCCAGGAGGAAGCCGAATTATCTCTATGGTTTTGTTGGCTGTGCTGGACTTTGCAGAAGGGCGTGGGCCTGAGTCGTGGGTTTGGCTGCCTCGTTTTCACCATCAATATAGACCTGATTTGATTCAGTACGAAAAAGGGGGAATGACAAATGATGAGATTGAAGGCTTAAGTCGATTAGGTCATAAGCTAAAAGAAGTTGGGTATCGTTACGGCAATATGCAAGCGGTTCAATTAAATAAAAAAACACAGAAATTAACAGTGGCAACGGATCCCAGAGGTGAAGGCTTAGCGTTAGTTAAAGGCGTTAATCAATGAGTGATAAGTTTGTAGATGTATGGCATGGGGATATTTTGCCAGAGGCGCTTGAAGAACAAAATTATTATTGTTTGCTTAATAAAACCGAAAAAGAAAAAGCCGCAAGTTTTATTCGACCTGAGTTGCAACAAAAATATATTAATACCCGAGGGAGATTAAGGCAAGTGTTAGGATCTTATCTTAATATTAAGCCACAACAAATCAATATTCAAATAGCTGAATATGGAAAACCCTTTATTGAAGGGGCTGAACTTTTTTTTAATTTATCCCATACAGGGAATAAGTTAGTACTTGCTGTGAGTAACACAGGAGAAATCGGGATTGACTTAGAGCGGTATAAACAAAGACATAATCTAATAGGGTTGGTTAAAAAATGTTTTTCAGCGTTAGAGCAAGATTATTGGCTAGGATTATCTGAGTCACAAAAAACAATACAATTTTATCGTTTTTGGGTAAGAAAAGAGGCTTTTGTTAAGGCGGTGGGTCGAGGAATAGCGATAGGGCTAAATCAGTGTGAGGTAAATCCTGATGACCTTACCCGGTTTTTAACTATTCCCAGTAACTACGGTTTGCTTGAGGATTGGAAAATAGTTGATGTGCAACTAGATAAAGAGGATGTCTGTGCGATGGTGGTCAAGGGTATTGAATTTACATATAAGCAGATAGAATTGAAATGAGATATTTAATCTTACTTTTTATTTGTAGCTTTTTATTTGGCTGTGCAACGCCTTCTGAACGATTTAATCAGAAGGCAGTTGATCTGGGGTTTAAATCTCAATTAGTGGAAACGGATCAATTTCAGCATCAAATTTATTTATCTAAGTATATAAAAAAATCAGCAGTACTACATGTCTATATTGATGGTGATGGAACGCCATGGGAAAGGAATCGATGGATTGCAGATGACCCAACTGCTAGAAATCCATTGATTTTAAGGTTAATGAAGCAAGATACGGAGTCATCTATTCTATTGGGGCGGCCCTGTTATTACGGATTGAGTTATACGAGTATGTGTGACAATAAATTTTGGACATCTCATCGCTATTCTAAACAAGTCGTTGATAGCATGGTTCAGGCGTTAAATAACTGGCTTGATCAATATGACTATAAGGAAATTGTTATTATTGGTTATAGCGGAGGAGGGGCGATAGCCCTATTGATGGCAGATAAAATAAAACAACTTTCAACCGTGGTGACAGTCTCTGCTAATTTGGATGTCACTCAATGGAGTGAGTTTCATGGCTATTCGCCTTTAAAGCAATCACTCAACCCAGCGGATCAAGCTGAATTAAATGCCACGATTAAGCAAGTTCATTTTGCAGGAAAAGAGGATGAGATTGTACCTGCCTTTATTATTAAGGAGTATGCAGAAAAACAAAGCAATGCGAAATATTATGAATTTCCTGGAAAAGATCATGCCTGTTGTTGGGATGAAGACTGGGGGGAGCAATTAAGGCTGCTTGAATAGTTAAGGAATCTCTGATTAAGTCCCCCTAAAAAATGAGATAATATGGCTTTAGAATAGATACATAGGGATCTGCCGTAATGAAACAGCTCAGCTTTGCCTCTCTCACATATCAACATAAAAAAATCAC
>Ga0209395_1000941_pt1 | contig 41772 bp, 24 predicted proteins | sample GOMGulsemesocosm_3_FD_184635 | JGI IMG/M metagenome (GOLD analysis project Ga0209395, IMG submission 184635) | Methane-oxidizing microbial communities from mesocosms in the Gulf of Mexico - GOM9D Gulf of Mexico (SPAdes) (version 2) | ecosystem: Environmental > Aquatic > Marine > Cold seeps... | reverse complement strand
GCGTAATGCCAAATGGAGAGCGGGCATGTATTCAACATTAGCTGGTTTTGTTGATCCCGGTGAAACACTAGAAGAAGCAGTAATCAGGGAAGTTTTGGAAGAAACAGCGGTTGTTGTTGAAAATCCACAATATATAACGTCCCAGCCGTGGCCATTTCCAGCCTCAGTTATGTTAGGTTTTACTGCCGTTGCCACCTCAACCACCATTGATATTACCAAAGACGATTTAGAAGATTGCCAATGGTTTTCTCGAGCACAGTTAGCAGGCTTTGTTAAAGGTGCTAATGGCGGTATTAATGCCAATACTAATGCAGAAGCAAGTAATGAAAAACATAAATTAAAGTTAGGTAGTGGTGATTCTATTTCATCTTACTTAGTCACCGCGTGGAAAAATAAAGAGATTGGTCAATATTAATGATGCTCTTCAAATATACTTGCCACTAAATCGACCTCACTTTACTCAGCCATTCCTGCCATAATTTTTTGCCTATAGTTACTTATACTTTTTTGAATGATAAGTAATCAAAAAATATGCAAACAGTAATGATTGCTGTTTTTATTTTAACAAAAACAATGAGTTATAATTATTTTCGCTTTTATTTTATTATCAGTTAAGGTATATTTAAAAATTGTTTTAATGAAATTGAAAGTGAGTAATAAATGAAAGGTAATATAAAAGTAATAGATTCCTTAAACAGCCTATTACACAATGAACTAGCCGCAATTGATCAATATTTTATCCATTCACGGATGTACCAAGATTGGGGACTTGATAAACTTTATGATCAACTTGATCATGAAATGCAAGAAGAAATCACGCATGCAGATGCCATTATAAAGCGTATATTATTTCTAGAAGGTCGACCAAATTTAACTACCCGTCGTGATTTAATTATTGGTGAAGATGTTCCTTCCATGCTGAAAAATGACTTAATACTTGAAATGGAAGTAGTAACAGCACTGAAAGAGTCAATTCTCTTAGCCGAAAATGAAAAAGACTATCAGACCAGAGAAATGCTATTAAAACTATTGGAAGACACCGAAGAAGATCACATTTATTGGCTAGAGAAACAACTTGGCTTAATCAGCAAAATGGGTTTACAAAACTATATTCAATCGCACATGGGTAATCATCTAGCTGGTTAAGGAGAGCGTTATGCAGGGAAATAAAGAAATTTTAATATTACTCAATAAAGCTTTGGCTATTGAGTTAGTGGCAATTAACCAGTATTTTTTGCATGCTCGTATGTACAAAAACTGGGGAATAGAAAGCCTAAATAAAGCAGACTATAAAATGTCTATTTTAAAAATGAAGCAAGCGGACGATATTATTGAACGTATTTTATTTTTAGAGGGCTTACCAAATTTACAAGATTTAGGTCGACTCCACATAGGTGAGAACACGACTGAAATGTTAAAATCTAACTATAGTTTAGAGCAGGTTTCACATAAAGCACTCAAAGATTTAATAGAAAAAAGTGAACAAGAGCAAGATTACATCAGTAGAAATTTAGCGCAAAAAATTCTGGGGAATGTTGAAGAACAAATTGATTGGATTGATGAACAGCAATACCTTATACAAAATATTGGTATTGAAAACTACATACAATCTAAAGCGTAGCCAACTTATTGCCGCCTAATTTTTATGTAACGGCCAACTAAGCTTCTACAATTTGTAGAAGCTTTTTAATTAGCATTTAAGAAAGTAAGCAACTGGCTCATAAAAGAACAAAATACTGGCCAAAACCCGTTACTGCCCCTTCAAATCTTGCGCTCACATGATCAATAAAATACCTGCCATCTTTTCGCCATATTTGGTCAGTACATTGCCCTAAAGCTGACACGGCTAACACTCATTGCTTTGCTTAAATAGTTTGTATCATCTGAATACAAGGACAAGCAATGTTTACTACTAAAAAAAACCTACACCTTATAGATTATCAAGACTCATATTATTACCGACAACAGCGAAAAAAAAGGCGTAATAATTGGTTAAAATTATCTCTGATATTATTACTTATCATTTCACTTGTTTTACTGGCACTGTTTTTCGTACCTTTTGCGCAAAGTAGTCAACTATATATTAAGGAAAAAACAAACAGTAATAATTCTCTTATTCATGGTCCGCAATTACTTTTCGACCATCCAAATCCCGCTATGCGTGCAACTCTACCAGTTGATATTGAAGCCAATATTGAAATTAATGGTTTAGTTGCTTTTGCAGAAATAAAACAAACCTTCGTTAACCCACATTTTATAGCGTTAGAGGGTAAGTATCAGTTTCCATTGCCTGAAAACTCAGCAGTAAAACAACTAATAGTAAAAGTGGGTGATAAAGAAATTGTTGGCGAAATAATGGAAAAAATAACAGCAAAAGCACTTTACCAAAAAGCTAAAAAACAAGGAAAAAAAGCAAGCTTAGTTGAGCAACATCGTCCTAATTTATTTACTAACAAAATAGCGAATATTCCAGCGCAATCAACCGTTGTGGTTACGCTAAAATTTATTATGCCTGTGTCTTTTTCTAACGGTAAATTTAACTTACGACTGCCACTCGCCATGACTCAACGATACCAACCAAAATCAACTAGCCAATCATATGCCGAGCATCCTAAATCATCATCTTCAAACTCGCCTGCTCACTTGTACAAGCCCTCGCATAATTCTACGTTACAACACCTAGACAAGTACTTACCTGAACCATTTAAAATATCAACTACCAGTTTTCCGTACCTCAACTCACAATCAGTTGCGCGTAGCCAGTCATCAATAAATATTGCATTAAACTCAGGTATCCCCATCACTGCAATTTTCAGTGACAGCCATAAAATAAAAACAAGCGAATTAAATAACGAGCAAAACGCTTACATTATTACCTTAAATAAAACACATGTTGTGTCTAATAAAAGCTTTGATTTAAGTTGGCAGTTATTAGCAAGTAATCAGCCTCAAGTCAGTAGTTTTACTCAAGAAGTATCAGGTGAGCATTACACTTTACTGACCTTTTTCCCGCCAAAAACAGCAGCAGCGCAAGTGATTGAAAGAGATATCATTTTTATTATTGATACTTCAGGTTCAATGCAGGGAGGCTCAATGGAACAAGCAAAAACTAGTTTGCAACTTGCCCTATTACAGCTAACCAAGAAAGACAGTTTCAATATCATCGCTTTTGATGATGAAACCCAATTACTATTCCCGATCACCAAAATGGCTTCAGTGCAAAACATCAGTAAAGCGCAGCGATTCATTGATGACTTAAGTGCCGATGGTGGTACGCAAATGTACCGTCCACTAAGTAACGCTTTAATGATGAAGAAAAATGAAGCGCAGTCAACAAAAGCAATTCGGCAAATAGTTTTTATTACTGACGGCGCAGTCTCAAATGAATTTGAACTGATGCAATTACTTAACAATGCTCAAGGGGACTTTCGTTTATATACCTTAGGAATAGGCGCAGCCCCCAACGGTTACTTTATGAAAAAAGCAGCTCAATTTGGCAGAGGAAGTTATGTGTTTATTCAAAACCATAATGAAGTACAACGCAAAATGACTAACTTTATGACCAAAATAAGCCAACCGGCAATCAGTAATATTAACTTAACGCTCGATAGCCAAGTTCATCAGCTAGTTGAAGTTTATCCTAAAAAAATTCCTGATTTATATTTTGGTGAGCCGCTGCAAATAGCACTTAAATCGCAGTTTCCTATTAGTAGTGTTCAATTAGCCGGTGACACTGCTTCTACACCTTGGTACCAACAATTAATCATTAATGACAACCGGTCATCAAAAGGGATTTCATCACTGTGGGCACGGAGGAAAATAGAAAGTTTACTCGACAGCCTTATTATTGGGGCAAATAAAGAACAGGTAAAATCGCAAGTTATAGCCACATCGATTAATCATCAAATAATATCCCCTTATACCAGCTTTATTGCGGTAGAAAAGCAGCTAGACGATTCGTCATTACTTGCAAAATACAGCTTATCGCCAGGCCAAAAAGACCAGAACAAAGTTATTCAAGCCCATGAGAGTTTAATGGTAGCCATGCCTAAAACGGCAATTGGTTGGCAATTACAGTTTATAGTTGGTCTATCATTAATATTATTGGGCTTAGTATTTGTGAAGCTTAGTGAATTTACTTGGCTGGTTAAGAGCAGTTTAAAAATGGTGAGTCGTCGCTCATGATGATAAACGGCAGCATTAAAACAGCGTTACTTATTACTGGCAGCTTGTTTTGTTTACATGCTGGCTGGCTACCTGTCAAAGGCTGGTTGTCTCATAAATTAATCAGTCATAGTTGGCATCAATCAATTGATTTACAACAAAAGGTTAAACCTTGGCCGTGGGCTGACACTTACCCCATTGCCAAACTTTCATTTGAACGTTTAAACAAAAGTGTTGTTGTATTGAACGGCGGCGATCCTACTACATTAGCTTTTTCAGCAGGTGCTGTAGCACCTTTTAATCAAGCCCAAAGTGCTCAACCTTTTGTTGTTGCAGGGCATAGAGATAGCCACTTTTCATTTTTAGAGGAAGTACTTATGAACGATATTATTTCATTAGCTGACAAATATGGTCAAAGTCAGCTTTACCAAGTTGAAGCAATTGATATTGTTGATGCCTCTTCAGGTGAGCTACCCGTTTTAGCCGATGATTCTCAGTTGGTTTTGATAACTTGCTACCCTTTTACTGATTTCAGTAGTGATGTCGACAATAATCGTAATGAAAGATATGTGATAACAGCAAAGCTCCTGTGAGAACATAAAATGCAAAAGACTTACAGAAATGTAAGCCTTAGTTATACCAATACCAGTAAGTTAGTGATCAAATATTAATGAGGATAAATTTTCAAGAACTAGGCGCTTGATTGAGCAATAGCTCGCGTGTGTGATTGAAAGCAACGACGTTATTGGAATATTTAGCCCATTAAGAATGAGCACATATTTATTTGTATTGGTATTAACAATATTGATGCTATTGGTTAATGATTATACTCGTTATAATTCAAAGTGCGTATATACTAATAATTTAGCCGTTTACTATAGCGTAATTATGAACAAGCTCAATTATGGATAAGCTCATTTCTAGCTAGGTTGAAGGAGTGGACAATGAAACACATTGTTATTAATGGCCAGCGATTATTTCGTTATGCTTTATTGTTTATCATTTTTTCTTTATTACAAGCCATATTTATGCTTATTTGGTTTACGCCAACCTTAGCAAAAGCTTGGGATAAAGGCCTTTCGGTTTCAATGTCAGAGCTGCAAATGTCACTGGAGCTGTCATTAACATTGCTGATATTCATTAGTTTTCCGGTGTTGTTATTTCGTTTTCTATATTTCTTTTCTAAGATGATCTATCGTGGTCGCAAAACTAATGTTGCCATTATTAACTTTCAAACCCTTTTTAACCCTTTCAACTTTTTATTTGTTCCTCGCTTACTTAATTCGTTAGGTATTGATTATCGTAGACGTTGTTTAGTGTCATTGATTTTATTAGCGGCTCTCTACCTTGTAATGATTCTAATCGTCAACTAATAAAATAGACAAGAGTAGCGTAAATAAAAGTATGAAAATGGCGGTGAAATGTTTCAAGCTAACAAGCAAGAGTTTTTTGAGTTATTATCTGTTAATGCTATACAAAAACAGACTTAACACAGTAGCAGCAATGATGTTGAGATGAAAAAAATAAGAGATAACTTAGTTATCCAGCATTAAAAAATGACATTCGTTTTAAAACATCAATAAAATTAACGTTAAACGCATCGTAAAATATATTAATTAGGTAATCTTCCATAATGAACACATTAGCAACAAATACCATTAACTTAATTGCCGATATTGGTGGTACAAACATCCGAATAGCACTTGCCGATAAATCTTGCAAAGCAAACTACAAAGAGATTGAAACTTATCGATGTGCTGAGTTTGCCAACTTAGTCGATATTCTTGCGTTATATATTGATACAAAACAGCTAAATGGCTTAGTTATCAATGCCTGTTTAGCCATAGCTTGCCCAGTTGATAATGATTTAATTTCAATGACCAATTTACCGTGGCAGTTTTCACAAACTGATTTAAAAGCGCAATTAAAACTAAATAGTTTAACGCTAATTAATGATTACACCGCTATTGCTATGGCAATCCCTTTGTTGAACGATAAACAGAAAGTTAAAATAGGTAGCGGAGAAATAGTTGCTGATAAACCTATTTCGGTCTGTGGCCCTGGTACTGGGCTAGGTGTTGCTAATTTAGTACCTGTAACGATATCTGGTGTAAGCCGTTGGCACTGTGTTAGTGGTGAAGGTGGTCATATTGATTTTGCTCCAATTGGCGAGCAAGAAATCTCTGTATTACGGTATATAAATACCATTAAAAAAAGAGTTTCATACGAACAATTACTTTCTGGTTATGGTATCGAGCAAATTTATCAAGCATTAGTTAATAAAGACGATGATGAGCAACAACCACACTTATCTGCACAAGAAATTAGTAAGCAAGGTGTTGACAACACTTGTCCTGTTTGCCATCAAACCTTGCTAATATTTTGCCAAACATTAGGCAGTTTTGCTGGCAATTTAGCCTTAACGATGAATAGCCAAGGTGGCGTTTATATTGCTGGTGGCATAGTGCCCCGTTTTATTGATTTCCTTAAAGCAAGTAAATTTAGAGAGCGCTTTGAAACTAAAGGTCGCTTATCGAATATTACTTTGCAGGCTCCTACTTATGTTATTACTGAACAGCAACCTGGGCTATTAGGCGCAGCTGCTTACTTATTTCAACAATAAATCATTAATAAGAAAATTAGTGATGACTATTGCCTAGCCATTTTCTAACCATGCAATGGTTAGGCATCCTGTTTATCAGTCTAAAATGAATAACGTGAATTTTATCTAGCGGTGTTATGGCCTTGTGGGCTATACGCTAATAAATGAATTAGCCGTTTAATGAAGTAACAATGAAAATTAATGTGGAATAGTACGCACAATAGGCTACAGACAATATAATCTGTAGCCTATGTTTTAAAGTTCTTTTATTCTTTATCTATAAATAAGTGTTCGCCTACCAATTAGCATTCATCTTTATTTGCCGCAAGCGCTTGATAAACCCCATTTGTCCAACCAAATCCTTCTTGAACGTCGTACTCACCACCTTCTGCTTTATCACTTTGCTGGCATACATTGTATTTTTCCATCAACTTCCCCGTTTTATTGAAGTAACTCTCAACCGTGTTAAGCCAACGATTTTTAATCGTTTGGGCTAGCGACTTTTGGTTATATTGCTGTAAGCCCTGAACTGCAAACCAGTGCAATGGCGCCCAACCATTAGGGGCATCCCATTGCTGGTTACTTTTAATAGACGTAGTGATTAAGCCGCCTTGTTGCAAAAAGTTATTTTCTACAATACTACTGATTTGCTGTGCTTGGTTTGAACTGGCTAATTTGACATATAACGGTAAAACGCCCGCTAAGGAGTGCACTGAAGTTTGATTTTGTGTATCTATGTCGTAGTCCATAAAATAACCGTGCTTGGTAGACCACATATGAAGATTAATAGCAGCTTTCCTCTTAGAGGCACAATGGTGATAAGTTGCACTCATTTCTTTGTTACCCAGCGCTAGATAATAATTACACAGCAATGTTTCTTGTTTATACAGCAAACAATTTAAGTCTATCGGTAAAATTCTGGTTGTACGAATAGATGCTAACGACTGACCGTCAGCCAACCACCGAGTACTAAAGTCCCAACCAGACTCACAAGCAGCACGAATATTTCGATAAAACTCACTGGCATTTTCTGGGGTTGACTCATGTAGTAGCTCGATATCTTCGCGATAAGACTCTGGCCTTGGTGTAGCACTATCATCCCAATAACGGTTTAAAAAGCTACCATCAGGCATTTTCACAACGCGTCTGTGTTCAGAGTAACTATCAGTTAAGCCATCACTCCCCTGCATCCAAAATTGATATTCAGACTCAATCGCCGTAATGTATTTTCTCAAAAATGATTCTTTATCGTCCTTAATAGGTAAAAGCAATTCAACCATCAAGCCTAAAATAGGTGGTTGAGAGCGCGATAAATAGTAGCTGCGGTTGCCATTAGGAATACATCCGTAACGTGCTTGTAAATCAACAAAATTTTCAAGCATTGATTCAACAAGATCAACTTTAGCCGACTCGATTAACCCCAAAGCAGTGAAATAACTATCCCAATAATATATTTCTCTAAAGCGGCCACCGGGTACAATATAGGGTTTATTAAGTGCCAACAGCGAGCTATTTAATTGACTGTCGGCAGGCATTTTCAATGCTTGCCATAAAACTTCAATTTGTTTGTTAATATCTAGATTTTGCTGTTCAACAACAATTTCCTTCACCTCAGGGATAAAAAAGTTCTCTTGGACAAAATCGGCAATATTAACCTTGTTATTATTGATTAGGGTTGAATTATATTTTGCTAATATTTCTTCCATCGGTAACTTAGGTATAGCGTCCGCAAAGGTTTTACTGTCAGGAAAAATGCCGTCCATTTGTACTTGCTTAAATAGCTCACTGTCAAAAAAATTCAAACTTGCTTGTACTTTTGAAGCTTTATTATTAGTGTTATTCATTCTATACCGTTTCCTTTGTCAATTTTATATCAAGCATTTTCTGTGTTGAATTTTTGAAAAAGTAGAGACTAATCAAAATAAGTCCCATGGGAATTAGTGATAAATAAAAGGCTGATTGTCCACCAAAGGCTTGAAATGAATAACCAGTAATTATTGAGCCCGTAGTACCACCTAACGCAGAGAAAACAACAATTAAACCTGTCATCGCCGCATGTTTAGAACGCGCTAAACTGCTTAACATGACTGAATTAAGTACCGGGTAAATGGGTGCCATCATTAAACCAATCAGTGGCAATAAATAGGCAACAGCGGGTGCATCAAAAATACTGTTAACAGTGTTTGTTGAAGTAAGTTCTGTTAACGGTAATAGTACAATAATGATCAAGCCCATCGCCGTTAAGCAAATATTTAACAAGGGATACCAGTGAATTACGCGTAAAACTTGCCCTGCTAACAATCGCCCAATAGCGAGCGCCGCGGCAAAAATACTGGTAATTTGCACACTGACATTACTGGGTAAACCCAATACCTCATTATTAAAAGTTGGCAGCCAAGTACCAATGCCCTGCTCAATTAATACGTATAAAAATATGGATACGACGAATACCAACACTAAGGGCTGAAAGCTCATTTTAATCATATGGATGAAACTGCTTACCATGCTTTCATTTGTGCTGTTTACTTCAGCTTTCTCGATTGACGAAAAAGCAACGAGTACTAACGTTAAAGCAATCATTCCAGCAAGTGGATAATACACAGCTAACCAATCGGTAGACGTGGTCACATTAGGGTCGACATAAAAACTAAATAACCAATAGCCTGACAGGCTACCCAGCATAAAGATGCCTTCAATAGTGTTAAGTAATGACGAGTGTGCTTTTACCGATGGTGATAACTGACCAATAATCGAGTATACCGACACCTTCACTAACGCAAATGAAACGCCAATACAGGCAAATAGTAACTTGATCACCCAAAAGCTGCCGACCATAGGAGTGAGCAAACAAGCAAACGTAACCAATGACAAACCAATCATTAGTGTAACTTTATAACCAATTCTAGGAATAATTGATGCAATAAAAAAGGACACAAAAGCAATTGATAAGTCTTTAAACCCCTCTAAAGTACTCGCTTCTGGCTTACTTATACCAAAGCTATTAATTGATTGAAGGATCACTGTGCCAACGCTGTTTAGTAAAATGGCAAAAACAAAATAGCTAACAGCAATAGCACTTATCGTGATTAGTCGAGACATAGGTAACTCATCTTTTATGATAATTTTAGTTAGTGTATAACCAATAAAATTAAAATGCAAACGATTGCATTTTGATTACCGTAAATCCCAAATATAATGGAATTAACGAGGGCTTAACTCGATCGGGTAGATTTTCGCTCGATAAGTTCAATGTTTATCACTACAGATTTAGCCGCTTGACCATTAAATTGTTTTAACAATTGCTCAACCATTAGTTTAGCGGCTAATTTAGTATCTTGTTTAATGGTACTCAGAGATGGGTGGAACAATTCAGCCATGGCAATGTCATCAAAGCCAATAATACCAACATCATTAGGAATATTAATGTATCGCTCTTTTAACGCCTTCAAAGCACCTAAAGCCACCATGTCACTGGTAGAAACTATGCCATCAAAAAACAGGCCTTTTGCTAAAATTGCTGCGCCTATTTTCTCATAAGCCACTTTACTGGTAATGTCACAAGATAATGTCAACTCTATTGAAGAATCGAGCTTAGCTTCTTTTAACGCTCTTTTATAGCCCTGATAACGCTCACTCATTTCAGCATGTTCAGGATCACCTAGAAAAAGAATACGCTTACAACCACCTTCGATTAAATGTTGTGTAGCAATATAGCCACCCAAATCATTATTACTGCCAACTACGGCATAGTTTGACTGTACTGCTGGGGCGCCCCAAACCACTAGAGGCGCACCGGATTTAGCGACTTTTTCTACCTGAGTGGTACTTTTACCCTGACCAATAACGATAATGCCATCAGCCCTACTGCTACTAATAAAGTAATTAGCCCAATCGTCATTTGCCATTTGCGAATTAGACAGCAATAGTTCATAGCCATTCTTGTTAAGTTCTTGATTTAAATCGCCAACCACTTTAAGTAAAAAGGGGTCAATAATACTCTGATCCGTGTCATCAATTAGATTTAAAATAACCGCAACCACATTGGTTTTTTGAGTGCGTAAACGACTTGCCGCTCGATTTAAACTAAAGTTATGCTCTTTAGCTAACGTCTGTAAGCTTTCTCGTGTTTCTTTTTTTATCAATGGATTATCTTTTAAAGCCCTTGATACTGTTGACGTTGAAACACCCGCTAGCTTTGCTAGTCCCGCCAAAGTTAATTTATTGTCATTAGCCAATTGTGCTTATTTCCTAGGTTAATGCTGGGGTATATTTCACAGCATACTTTTTTGAGCTTAAAACGCTCAGGAATTATTACATAATTAGCACGTATTGCAATTTAAAGTACAATATAAATGCAAACGATTGCAAAAACACCTTGCAAACGTTTGCATTCAGTTTTATATTGATTGTGGGGAAGGAAATGTAATCAACAAAATTATTAACTGATAAGGCAACTGCTATTATCAGAATAGAGGACATAAAACATGACTAAAAATTTCAAACTATCAACTATAAACATCGCGTTAGCATTAGTTTGCCAAGCAAATAATGTATTAGCTGCAGACCAAGGCACTAATGATGAGAAAAATGACAACATTGAAAAAATTGTTGTTACGGGTTCACTAACAGGTAAAGCTGTTCCTAAAGAAAAAGCAAGTTTTGCTATTAGCTCTTTTTCTGAAGATGACATGGTTAAAATAGCCCCTAAAAGCACGGCTGATTTGTTTAAAGCGGTACCGGGCGTTTGGGCTGAAAGCTCAGGTGGTGTTTCTGGCGCCAATGTATTTGTTCGTGGTTTTCCTGGTGGTGGTGATGCACCATACCTAACTGTGCAGCTGCAAGGTGCACCTATTTTTCCACCACCAACACTTTCTTTTCTAGAAAATTCAACCTTATTTCGCTTAGACGACACCGTTGAATTTATGGAAGCGCTACGTGGTGGTACTAACCCAGTACTATCTAATGGACAACCCGGCCTTACCACTAACTTTTTATTAAAAGAAGGTAGTGAAGATACTGAAGGTTCAGTTAAATATTCCACTTCAGATTATGGTTTACAACGTTTAGATGGTGTTGTTAGTGGTCAATTAGCTGATGACTTATACTTTATGATGGGCGGTTACATTAAAAGCTCACCAGGCGCTCGTGATGCCGGTTTTAATGCTGAAAAAGGCAAACAATTTACCATTAATATTACTAAGGAATTAGATAATGGTAAAATTAACCTTTACACACGCAGTACTGATGACCATGGTACCTGGTATGTACCAGCACCGTTAACTGTTGATGGCGTTGACGCTAGCTATACTCAAATAGGTACCGCGAATCGTCTACAGGAAATTGAATTTGGAGATGGCGAGTCTGAAGTTTTTGATTTTGGTAAAGGCCGCGGCTGGGTTGGTACCGTATCTGGCGGTAGCATTGATTTAACCTTAGATAATGGTTGGACTCTCGTTGATCGTTTCAGTTATACCAAGGGTGATGCTGATACCTATGGTTTATTACCACAAGATGGCGCGGTTAAATTATCAACAGTAGCTGATAATGGCGTTTCAGCCACAGGTCTTGCTACAGGTACTGTTTATGATGGTGATACCGATGTTCAAATGATTGGTGGTTGGGTTGTTCTCAAGGAAATTGAAGCCTTTACCAATGATTTTATCTTAACAAAAACCTTTGATAAAGGCAGTGTTACCGGTGGTTTTTATCACTCAACTTATTCATCTAACGATTGGTGGGCATTAGGTAATTTTGATTATCATGTTGTTGAGCAAGGCGGTGAAAATCTAACGGGTATTGATTGTAATGATAATCAAGATGGCTGTAGTTGGAATTACGATATCAATAGCATTGGCGAAGGCCAAACCACAGCATTTTATATGGCTGGTTCTTTAGATGTGTCAGATGGTATTACGCTTGATGCTGGCGTGCGTCGTGAAAACCATGAAATTGAATATGTACTCGATGTAGGTCTAGATGGCTCTCTAGATCAAGTAACCTCTTTTGATGAGTCAAGCACTTCTTGGACTCTTGGTGCTAACTGGATGTTTGCAGAAAGACAAGGCATTTTTGTTCGTGTTAGTGACGGTAGTAAAATGCCGTTCTTTGATGATTTAAGAGAAGGTAAGGTTGATCCTCAAGAAGTGGCTCAATATGAGTTAGGTTATAAACATTCGTCTGATAATTTTGAACTTTATGCTACAGGCTTTTTCAACGAGGTTACTGGTGATAAGTTCAGTGTTAGGCCAGGCGCACCAATATCAGAGACCACCACCGAAGCTTACGGTGTAGAGCTTGATTTTAGTTTCTTTACCGATAATGGCTTCTCTGTTGCCGTAGGTGCTACGCTACAAGAGACTGAGCAAACAGAGTCTAGCACTCCTGAAAATATTGGTAATGAAGCAAAAAGGCTACCAAATTGGCAAGTTCGTATCACGCCAAGCTATGATGTTGAATTTGACAATGGCATGTATGCAACCGTATACGGAACAATTTCTTCAGCAGGTGATCGTTTCAGTGATGATGCAAATACTGATGCGTTAATTTTAGAAGGTTTTACTAAAATTGATCTTGGCGTCATTGTAAACCTTACTGACGAAGTGAAAATGCAATTAGCGGTGAATAACCTAACTGATGAAGAAGGTTTAACCGAAGGTGATCCTCGCGGAAATTCAGGTCTGTTGGACAATGGTCGTTACATCTTACCTCGCAGTATTGATTTTAACGTAAGTTACCAATTCTAGACTCATTAATTTAACAATGCGTTCTCACTAAATCAGTGAGTTCGCGTTGTTTAATGGGTGCTGAATTGTTCCCAGTTACTATAATCAATCATATAATAACACTCGATTAATTTATATTTTCTAACTGAGTGTTTAAATAGTCGAGCTCTTTCTTAATTCTTAATTAATCGTCTTTATTTTACAGATTCTTACAATTAACTCTCACTTTATGAACAGATCTATACTGTTGAAAAAGTAATAATTTTGTTCGTTAAAAACAATAAATTCAAAATTAAACGAACCGTTCTTACTACTCTATGGAGGGATAACATGAAATCTCTAAAAAATATAATCGCGAGTATCATTCTTACCGCTACGGCACTATTTACTATAACTGGTTGTGATGATGATGCTCTCACAAATAATAGTGCAACAATTAGCTATATTAATGCCTTAGATAAGCAGGTCACTTTCTATGTAAAAGAGAGTTCTGATTCAAGCAGTGTTTACCATAATAAACATAAAGTAACGACATTAACCCAAGGTGACTATAGTGATGAACTAAGACATAAATGGTTTAGTATACAAGAAAGTCGCTTTGCAGTAGAAGATACCAACTCACGTGATGAACAAATGAGTATCGAATATCGGCTTAAAGATGATCGCGATTATTGGTCAGTTGCTTGGTTAAATAACGACGAATACAACTTGTCATTATTCAAAAGGGTATCTTCTGATCGTGATGGTTTATATCGTGTTAGAATCTTTGCTAATGATAAATTAGATGTATATGTAGGAGAAAACACGACAAAAATTTTAACTACTGAAACTGGTCAAGTAAGTGATTATCTTAGTCTTGATAAATGCACTGACTTGGTTATTGAAGGTAATGCTATTGATTTGTGCTCAGGCGATTTTGGCCATTCTTATTTACTTGTAGTTAATGCTAATGGCTTAATAACTATGGCGGAGGAACACAAGTAATAGAGCATAACGATTTGAACAGTTTTGGCTTGCACTATTAACTCTGATATTCACATCACACAGTAACGTTATTGAGTAAGTAGTAGTATTTGCAAAAGTTAGTCGTAAAAATTCAGCTAAAATTATAACTTAACCTCATATACCCGTTACCATTTAAGATGCAGGTTTCAACGTGCTTTGAACTTATACGGGTATATACCCGTATAAGTTCATACGTTCTATTCTGGTTAAGAATTTCTCAACCAAATATCTGCATTTACTGTTGCTTTCTTTTTACGTTTTTTCTTTCCTGTACCTTCAGGCTTTGCCATCGGTTTTTCTACGTCTGAAACAATAACTTCATCGGCTTCAAAACCTTCTACTTGTTCACGTTCAAGCCAGATTTTGTTCTTCTTTTCAATCACTTTGAAGTGATGGTAATCTTCATGGTCGATAAGCGATAATGCTAAGCCTACTTCGCCGGCACGGCCACTTCGACCAATACGGTGCATGTAGTCTGACGGACTTCTTGGTAAATTAAAATTAATTACCACCGGCAGTTTTTCGATGTCTAGACCACGAGCAGCAATATCCGTTGCTATTAACACGTCAATCGTACCCGCTTTAAATCCGTCAAGCACGCGACTACGCTCGCCCTGCCCTTTATCGCCATGAAACACTTCTGCGGTAATACCACGTTTTGCCAGTTTTTCAGCTAAGTGCTCACAATGATGTTTGGCATTGACAAAAATAAGCGCTTGTCGCCATTCATTTTGCTTAATTAAATGTGCCAATACTGCTGTTTTTTCCCCTTTGTTTACAGTAAAAACACGCTGTACTAAGGTGCTACTGTCAGCACTTTGCAATTGTATTTCAACTGGGTTGTTAAGCAGTTCTTGGGTTAATGCCTTTACTTGTTCAGGAAAAGTGGCTGAAAATAGTAAGGTTTGCTTTTTCTTTGGCAATAAAGCTAACAATGCAGACAGCTCGTCAGTAAAACCTAAACTTAACATTCTATCAGCTTCATCAAGCACTAAGGTTTCAACCCTATCAAGCTTAATGGCATTACTTGATATTAAATCGAGTAATCGACCAGGCGTTGCCACCAAAATGTCGGTGCCACCACGTAATGCCAGCATTTGAGTATTTGCTGATACCCCACCAAAAACTGCAAACGTTTTAATCTCACCATTAAAATGCACTGCATAAGATTTAATGCTGTCAGCAACTTGTTTGGCTAGTTCACGGGTAGGTACCAATATCAGCCCCGCAACATAGTTACCTTTACTGCCTTTACTAGGCGACGGTTTTACCGCGTGTAATTGCTGTAACATAGGCAGCGCAAAGGTGGCTGTTTTACCTGAACCAGTATTTGCCCCAGCAATTAAGTCACGTCCCGCTAACACACTTGGAATAGCTTGCGCTTGAATGGGCGTTGGCTGCTTATATTCCAGCTCGGTTAATCTCGCTAACAAAGGTGGAATAAGGCCCAGTTCTGTAAAATTGGCTGGGGGGGTGACTATGGTATTGTCAGAGGTCATTAATTTAAAGGGCTCAAAAATAGATTATTACCACTATTTTAGCGTATTTAATCCCTTTTAAGTTAGTTAAATCGATCTTTTAATGTTGTTTTTACCTCTATACCCGTAATCATTCAAAATGCTCGATTCAGAGTACTTGAGCAATTTCAGTTTGAGGCGCGTCAATTAAATCATGATATTCCCTATTTCGTTGGCGCAACAATAAAATGGGATTGCTTAAGTGCTTCTCCGATAGGGCTAAAAACGATTTATACTGCCTTATTGATTTTAACAAGGGAACAACCATTCTCCACAATCAGTACCTGGTTTAAATCGTTTTTTTCTCCCACTGAAACCTACAATTTTAATGGTCACGGGTATATAACAAGCGGAAGTCTTTGAATGTCTGTAAGATAATGTTTAAAATCTGTGTAGAAACAACGACCATTCACCATAAAAGGACAAATATATGATCGGAATTGCCCTGTTCTCAATAGTATTACTTTACTTTATTTACCGCGGTTATCGTCTCGGCCTAGGTATAGTGCTAACACGACTCGCGAGTTTGATAGGTGCCTATTTTCTCTCAGTAACCTTCGCTACTAACGGCGCAACATTGATCAGTGAAAACACAATACTTCAGGGTCTTGCCGCCTATTTCGCCGCAGGGTTTGCAATATTTGTTATTAGCTCAATAGTGATTTCAATCACACTAAAAGTTGGACTCCATTTCCTCGGTAAATTAACTGATGGCAAATCTACATTGGCTATTCCTGGCGCAATAGCCAATGGCTTGGTCGGTGTCGGCGTAGGCTTGATTTTGGTCTGGTTTGCAAACATGGCAACCACTGCATTAACAAAAGGCGAATTAACGCCAAATAACCCCATTAACAATTGGTCGCAAAAGCTAATTGGTGGCTCCATCGATACTGTGCTGTCAAATCAATTTCCTAAAACACCACAATTGGTTGGCGTTGCTTCTTATATATTGAAGAATCCAGCCCGCGGCATAAAAGATGGCATCACCATCGCAAATGATCCGGATGTACAACGTTTAGTTAATAGCCGTAAAATTCAGCGTATGGTACAAAAAAGAAATTTACTCGGCCTAATGGCAGCCGAAGAAATTAATACCGTACTTGATAATAAAACAGTGCAACGGGTATTGGATGAAACGAATGTGCTAGGCGATATTGATGTTACCGACAAAACCGCCGTCAAGATGAGACTCACTCAAGAAGTAATGACAACACTTATTCGCGTTGAAGTAATAAAACAAAATCCACGTTTTAAAAGACTTACCAACGATCCTGAGCTGATGCGCATGGTAAACAATAACGACGTCATGGGTCTACTCGCTAGCCCTAAAACGAAAGAAATTGCGCAAATCATCATGGATTCCGGGATCATAAAATAGCGCTCTCCAGTCGAGCATGCTCAAACCTTTTGGTCGCGAGTATGCAAAGCTATTTCAGTAAATCCTGCAATGAGCTCCTTTCATTTATTTAAACCAAAGATAAGTCAGGGCGTAGAGAACACTTCTATACGCCCTGACTTTTTATCTATCAATTAACCTAACGGTCTCAACGGCGCAATGTTAACGTTAGCCTTTTAAAATATGAATTCTAAAAAGTTAAGCCACTTCAAGCATATCTGTTTGAATTAACAGATGTTCATCATCATAAAAAACTAAATATCAGCAGCAATTATTACTAATATATTAGACTAACGTAAAAATATTTAATTCTGAAGTTAAAAAATAAAATGAATAGCTTTACCCATTTTTACAACAATGATGCAGCATAAACGGTTAAACCAACCTATTAAAACCTGTCTATGGCGAAAGTCACTAAAGACTGTCACAGCGAGGTGCGCAAATGTCTAAGGCTAGAGGGTAGCTATCTCAATAAAAAGCCGTATATACGGCACGCATTTTATATGATTATGTTAATTAATCGATGTAAAACAGGAGGAGTCCATATACGCCATAGAAACTGATGGGGTAAAAGTTTTCTTAGACTATAAAATCTATGGCGGAAACACCAACACACATAACATATAAACCAAATTGCTTTGTTTATAAAATCCATTTTAGCAATAGAACTTTCCTGCTTGGCCATTTTATTAAGTGATTAGTGTCCCCATTTTGGATGACAAACTTTGCTAACTAGTTTATACATACTTGACATTACAAACAAATGTAACTAAAGAATATACATATAATGAGTTAGGAGAATTATGCCATGCAATATCACTTAAATGGTTTTAAACCCGGTAACTATCAGATTCCAGATTCAGTTCGAAAGCCAGCCGCTATACCACCTATTTTAGATCTTCCAAAAGAGGTCGATGTACTAATTGTCGGTTGTGGCCCTGCAGGCCTAACGATGGCAAGGCAGCTATCGGAGTTCACTGACATTACAACGTGTATCGTTGATCTAGAGTCAGGTCCCCTGGAGTTTGGGCGAGCTGATGGAATATCCTGTCGCACAATTGAGATTATGGAAGGGTTTAACAGCAGTGAAATGATTGTTAAAGAAGCGTATCGGCTAAACCAAAATACATTCTGGGAGCCTGACAACGCACAGCCTGAAAACATCAAGCGTACTCACAAAATTCCCGATGCGAGAATTGGTCTCTCTGAATTTGCCCATGGAATTGTTAACCAAGCCCGGCTTCATGAGCTATTACTCGAAGGCATGAAGAATTCAGTAACACATATTGTTCCCCATTACAGTCGTCGACTACTTGAGTTAGATGTTGATGCTAACCTTACCCAAGATATAAACGCACATCCTATCACGGCAAGATTTGAGCAAAGCGATGACTCTCAATCGCCCAAAGTAGAAACTGTTCGAGCCCGTTATGTTGTAGGTTGTGATGGCGCAAGAAGTTCTGTGCGGAAAAGCCTATCAATCGCTTTAGAAGGTGATTCGGCAAATAAAGCTTGGGGAGTGATGGATCTTTTGTTAGTGACTGACTTCCCCGATATTAGGGTTAAAAGCTTTATTCAATCAAAACAACACGGTGCAGTGATGACTATTCCGCGAGAAGGAGGTTATTTAGTAAGGTTTTATGTAGAGCTTGGTCTATTGGAAAAAGATCAACGAGCGTCAAATCTTAACCTTAAAGCTGAAGATGTCATAGCAAAAGCACAGCAAATTTTGCACCCTTATACATTAGATGTTAAGGAAGTTGCATGGTGGTCAATCTATGAAGTTGGACAACGAGTAGCAGAGAGATTTGATGACACACCCGTTGGTAATCCAGAAGGGCTTATTCCGCGTGCATTTGTTGCTGGTGATGCCTGCCATACACACAGTCCTAAAGGGGGCTGGGGTTTAAACACATCACTGCCAGACACTTTTAATCTGGGCTGGAAAGTAGCTTCTGTTTTACAAGGGAGATGTAAGCCCAAATTGCTACAGACGTACTCCTCAGAGCGACGCAAAGTTGCTTTACAGTTAATTGAAGCAGATAGGCAATTGTCAAAATTGGTCGCTACTCGCCCGACATCAGATAAAGGTGCGCCTGAAGCGAAAACTAATACAGCTGATATTGAGAAATTCATGGCCAGGCAAAATGGTTTTATTGCTGGCACATCTATCGAGTACAATCCTTCATATATCTGCACTGGCGCAGAGAATCAGAACTTGGCTACTGGCTTTAATATTGGCCAACGATTTCATTCCGCCGAGGCTATTCGAGTAGCAGATGGTCGCCGAGAACATTTAGGCCACTTGAATAAAGCGGATGGTCGCTGGCGTATTTTCATTTTTGGCAACAAACAAAACCCAGTAGAAAGCTCTTCCTATTCATACAAGCTTGTAGAATTTATTGCGAACGCTAACTCTTCACCCGTACGAAAATATACCCCTGCAGGAGCTGATGTCGATTCAGTGATTGATGTCTATGCTGTATTTCAGCAACAAAACTTGTCAATTGAAGATATGCCAGACTTTCTATGGCCCGCCAAAGGTAAATATGGCTTGAGAGATTATGAAAAAGTTTTCCATGCAGAAAAAGGTAATGACATATTTGAGCAGCGTAGCATAGATCGCTCTAGCGGATGTATGGTCGTAGTTCGACCAGACCAGCACATTGCCAATATATTACCGCTCTCTGCACACGAAGAATTAACTGCGTTTTTTGATGAATTTATGATTTCCTAAAATAAATCCTAAAGCGCTCGTTTTTGTGGCACAAACTGAACAAGGAAGTTCAACGGCTTATGTCTAATTTTGTATAAACTCTTTTTTTATAAGTAATGGCGCTGCTTATCGTGATACCGGTTTCTCTGCGAGATTTTTAGTAGAGTGTCTAAAAGGCTCAGATAAATCTCAAAAAGTAATTAATAGAATAGCCGGAACCGTATTTATTGTTGAAGAGCCATTTCAGTCCATCACGGATAACTTCACTTCCCGTGGGTCTACATTATTTACCTTCCCAGTTTCAACCAAGCTGTATATACCCGTAATCATTCAAAATTCTCGATTCAGAATGCTTGAGCAATTTCAGTTTGAGGCGCGTCAATTAAAGTAGGGTTATTCAGGAAAGTATACTCCTGCATTATCTAATAACACCATCCGTGTAGCGTCCTCTTTATGTGGCGCAACAATAAAATGGGATTGTTCAAGCACTTCTACGATGGAGCTAAAAACGATTTATACGTCGTTTTTCTTCCACTGAAACCTGCATTTGGAATGCGTTTGGGTATATACCATTATGCCGGATAGAAGGTTTATGCTTAGTTATTTACTTGAGTGATTAGTGTCCCCATTTTTGGGTGACAAGCTTTTCTTACTAACCTGTATAGACTTTAAACGGTAAACAAACGATAGCTAACAAATAAACTTACAATGAGCTAGGAGAATAATGTAATGCAATTCCACCTTAATGGTTTTAAACCCGGTAACTATCAGATTCCCGATGCAGCTAGAGAACCGTATACTTCGCCGCCTATTGTCGACCTACCAAAAGAAGTTGATGTTTTGATTGTTGGCTGTGGGCCTGCAGGCCTGGCAATGGCAAGGCAACTATCAGAGTTCACTGATATTACTACCTGTATCGTTGATCAAGAATCCGGTCCTTTATTATTTGGACGAGCTGATGGTATATCCTGTCGTACAATGGAGATCATGGAGGCATTTAACAGCAGCGAAATGCTTGTTAAAGAAGCCTACCAACTAAACCAGAATGCGTTTTGGGAGCCTGATAATGAGCAACCTAATAACATCAAACGTACTCACAAAATTCCTGATGCGCGAGTTGGCCTTTCTGAGTTTCCACATGGGGTTGTTAATCAGGCACGACTACACGAAATATTACTTGATGGCATGGAGGAGTCCGTTACCCATCTTGTTCCCCATTACAGCCGTCGATTACTTGAGCTAGATGTTGACTCAAGCCTTACCCAAGATCTAGATGCCCACCCGATCACGGCAACCTTTGAGCGTAACGATGATGCTCAATCAGGTAAAATAGAAACCGTTAAAGCGCGATACGTGGTAGGTACTGACGGAGCGAGAAGCATTGTTCGTAAAGGTATGTCGATATCTTTAGAGGGTGACTCAGCTAATAAAGCTTGGGGAGTCATGGATGTTTTATTAGTTTCAGACTTTCCCGATATTAGAGTTAAAAGCTTTATCCAGTCAAAGGAAAACGGTGCAGTAATGCTCGTCCCCCGTGAGGGAGGTTATCTAGTAAGGCTTTATGTCGAACTCGACCAATTAGACAAAAATCAAAGGGCATCAAGCCTTAACATTACCGTCGATGATCTTATTGCTAAAGCAAAACTTATCATGAACCCTTATAAGCTGGATGTTAAAGAAGTTGCCTGGTGGTCAATTTATGAAGTTGGACAGCGTGTAGCCGAACGTTTTGATGATAGACCTGCAGATAATGCAGAAAACCTTATTCCTCGCGCATTTGTTGCGGGTGATGCTTGCCATACACATAGCCCTAAAGGCGGCTGGGGTTTGAATACATCACTGCCTGACACCTTTAATTTAGGCTGGAAACTGGCGGCTGTACTACAAGGTAAAGCTCAACCAAAATTATTGCAGACTTATACTACAGAGCGACGAAAAGTTGCCCATATGTTAGTTGACGCAGATAGAGAAATGTCAAGCTTGATGGCTACTAGACCTGGATCTGAGACTAAAGCCAATACCGCTGATATCGAGAAGTTCATTGCTAGACAAAATGGTTTTATTGCTGGTACTTCTATTCAGTATAACCCTTCATACCTTTGCACTGGTACAGAAAATCAGCACTTAGCTAGTGGCTTTAAGATTGGCCAACGCTTTCACTCCGCTGAAGCTATTAGAGTGTCAGACGGAAGGCCACAACATATAGGGCATCTGAATAAAGCAGATGGCCGCTGGCGTATTTTTGTTTTTGGTAATAAGCAAAACCCGGTAGATCGCTCTTCTGATGCATCCGAGCTGATTGGATTTTTAGCTAACAGTGAATCATCTCCAGTACTAAAACATACTCCAAAAGGCAAAGATATTGACTCAGTGATTGACATCTGCGCGGTATTTCAACAGCAAGACTTAGCGATTGAAAACATGGCTGACTTACTGTGTCCAGCAAAAGGAAAATATGGTCTAAGAGATTATGAGAAGGTATTCCATGCTGAAGAAGGTAACGATATTTTTGAGCAACGCAGTATAGATCGATCAAGCGGATGCATGGTGGTAGTTCGACCAGATCAGCACATTGCCAATATATTGCCTCTCAACGCATACAACGAATTAACTGAGTTTTTTGATGAATTTATGATTTCCTAACACAATCCCTAAAGCGCTAGTTTTTGTGGTATTGGTTGAACAAGGAAGTTCAACTGCTTATGCCTAATTTTGCATAAACTCTTTTTTATAAGTAATGGCGAGGCTTATCGCGACACGACTTCCGAGCTGGCTTAAGGTTTGCCTAAACAGTTAGCAACGATATAATCCATAAAATTTCGAGAGAGTAAGACTCAATGCGGAAGAACGAACCAATAATAAATACCATACACGGCTCGGATCCAAAAAAATGATGCAAACTGGTGATTATATGCTAACTTGTTAAGTGCATTGGTGCGTAGGAGAAAACATCAAATTGAAAAAAAATATAATATTAATGAAATACCTATAAGCTATACGGTATATACCCGTAATCATTCAAAATGCTCGATTCAAAGTACTTGAGCAATGTCAGTTTGAGGCGCGGTAATTAAATTAGGGTTATTCAGGAGAATATGCGCCTGCATTCTCCTGAACAACCATTCCCTACAATCAATGCATTGCCTAAATCGTTTTTTTTCTCCCTCTGAAACATGCATTTTGAATGGTCACGGGTATATGTTAATTTGTACGCCACATGCTATCAATTATTACACAAACGGCTAATTAAAAATGACTGCTCCACATAACAATGATCTTTTTGAGCGTTCAGCACCTAGTATTGCTAATTGCATTGGAAAGTTGGGAAGCGTCGAATTCTATCCATTATTTTTTCAGATGATGAAAGCATTAGCACCTATTGATCAATATATGGTCTTTGAGTTTTCGCCAAATACTGATTATGTAGCATGTCGTCTTGCGCATAATGTAGCAAGCCCAGAGTTGGGTGTTGAGCTCGCATCTCTTTATTTGCAAGGGGCTTACCTTGAAGATGAATTACTAAAGCAATTAAAAGAAGAAGTACTTTCTGAGCCAGAAAGTTCACCTTGTACAATGCTAGTGAAACGATCTCTGCCAGGTGTGTACCGACGCAAATTTTTCAATGTACCTAACCTTGATACTAAATTTTCATTTGTTGTTGTAGATAAGCTAAGCAGTCACCTGTTTTATATTAATTTTTATAATAAAGATGAAATCGGTTTTGACGATAATTGTTTGAGTGATCTTAGGAGAGCTATAGGAATTATTGGTGCATTACTATTAGGGCACTTTCAAGTTGAAAGAAAACAGAGAGGAATTGTTACATCTCTGTTAGTTTCTGGTTTATCAGAAAGAGAAGCACAGGTTTGTGACATGATGTTAAAAGGCCATACTGCTAAATCGATTAGTTTAAAGCTAAATGTCTCAGAATCAACAATAGTAACATACAAAAAAAGAGCATTTGAAAAACTAAACATTAACCTGAAATCTGAATTGGTTAAATTTATATAGAGTTATTGAATAATAGGTTGAGCCTACTTACTTCAGATATCAGGCATCAAAGTAAAACAATTGAAAAAAACACACCATAATAAGATCACATTGAAATATGCGCTGAACATTATATCAATTAGATAGTTGTTTATACCCGTTCCACCTGAAGATGCATCATTTAGCTGGAATTAGAAACGCTTTATGCTGCGTTATTGATTTTGACCAGGGCGCTACATGGATGTAGCTTATTAGAGAATGCAGGAGCATATTCTCCTGAGTAACCATTCTCTTCAATCAATGCCTTGCCTCTAAGCCTATTAATTCTCGCTGAGTGGGAAATAACTTAATGTACTTGGGATTAGTTTTAAGAAGTATTTATGACTTACTCTACGATTGGCGAAATAGTTGTTATAATGTTTTTTTGTTGCGTCAAAATCATCTAAAAATAACTGAAACAATATTGATGGAATAAGAGCAGCTTTTTAAACCGCATGACTGCCATGTTTTGTTCGCACTTGCACAAATAGATGAAATTTATTCAGGAATATTTATGACTCATGAAGAAGAAGTAACAAAATCACTATCAATGCTTATTTCTGGCTCTTCAATAATTGTAGAGTTATCGATATTATCCACAAAAAAAGTTAAATTCAAAAGTGTTTTTGTTGGTTTTTTACCCAATCAATTTATCCTTATTCAGTTACCTAACCTAGGTAAAGACTCAGAACTTACTACTTATATCAAGCAAGGAGTAGCATGCACTATTCGTAGTTTGGTTGAAGGTAAGGAAGGCTCTGTGATTGCATTTATCACTTCTATAGAACAAATTATCAAAATACCCACTAAAATGTTAGTGCTAAATATTCCGAAACAAGTCGCTTTACAAAACTTACGAAAAAGAACTCGAATAGAAACACAATTAAATTTTGAAACTGTAATTAATGAAAATACAATTAAAGGGATCTTAGTAAACATATCTATAGATGGTTGTTTATTGAAAATTCTATTAGATCAGAAATTAAATATAGTAGAAGGAGATAAAATTAGTTTTTCAATCCCTGATAAGTCTTTTGAAGCATTCACATCCGTTGAAGGAGAAATTTGTAATATTAGAACCACAAGCAAGTTTCATGAGGTTGGGGTTAAATTTGAAGCAGGATCATCAGAGTTAATTAAAAATTTACTCATTAAAATATTAATGAATTAACAACCATATCTATATTTTGAGCCGAAAGCTTTTTTAAACCCGCCCTTGGGAAGTCTGAGCAAATCATACCTGTAATATAACTATTATGAATCGATACCATAAACACATAAAAGAAATTAAAAGCTCTCTTAAAAGTATTAGCACAATGGATAAGGCAGAGTCGAGTAGACGTTACTTCCCAAATGGAATTAATTGCATTGGCGCAAATGCTTCTGACATAAAAATAATCATTAAAAGGTTCCGACTTGAATATGATGATTTAACTGCAATTGAGGTGTTATCGATTACAGAACATCTCTTATTAAATGCTGAATTTAGTGAAGAAATTTTAGTGGCTTTTGGGTTGATAAATAAATTTGTAAAAAATAACTATGATGATGATTTGTTATTACGCTTTGAATATTGGCTGGAAAATTATGCGACAAACTGGTCTCTAGTTGATGATCTGTGTATAAAAACTATTTATCAATTCTTTATAGCTCGTCCATATTTAATTGATAAAACACAGCATTGGGCACATTCAAAAGTACCTTGGTGCAGACGTGCTAGCAATGTAGTTTTAGTCAAATTTGTAAAAAGAAAAATAGATAAATCTATCTACTATTTAGATAAAGAACATATTTTTAAAAACTGTAACTTATTATTAGAGGATAAAGATGAATTTGTCCAAAAGAGTATTGGATGGTTACTTAAAGCAACATCAATCCACCATAAGAGTGATGTTATAGAATATATAGAGACTAATTATAAAAAAATTCCAAGGCCTACAATTAGGTACGCAATAGAAAAAATGGACTCTGATATCAAGAAAAGGTTACTCGCAATAACAAAATAACGAAAATAATAAGTTACTCCAATTATTTTTTGAATAGTCGAGCCTATGACAGATTTTTTGTAACTACTAGTTTTAAATACAGTCCTTTAAACGGTATTTGAATTCATACCAATACAATTACTTGAACGATCACTGTGGTAGCTTTTGAGGCTGTCTGGTTTGAATTTATAAGGAAGTAACAATTATTACATCACAGCGCCTTGAATTGAATTCGCTCAAGCACTTTGAAACCTGCACCTTGAATGGTAACGGGTATATAACCTCGCTTTATAGTACTGCAAAGTTTTAGACATTTTATTTTCACTAAAAACGTAAGAAAATAAACTTAATGAATTTTCACAGCAGTCTAATAAAAGGTTATAACCATGAATACTTTACTACAAAAAAATGAAGATACATCGTTAACGTCAGAGTCACCTATTACTGAAAATAAAAGTGAAAATAAAATAGAAAAAGAAGAAATAAAGCAAACAGCGATGAACGTAAAAACACCTTTAATGAGATACTTCGATTTAATTGATGATGCATCTCCTAGCTACATATTAGGTTATAACTAAGACAAGTTTTATTAAGCTTGTGTTCTTGTTGTACGTAGGAAAAACATTTCGGGCAAGGCGCTCGATTGAGTAATAGCTGGCTATTAGGATTGAGAGCAACGCCGACATGGACTATTTTAACCTGTACAAGTGAGTAATAATTTAACCAAATTGGTAAAACTTTATATTAACTAGTTAGGCTAACAAAAATCATTCATAGCTTTCTATATGTTTTGAAGACCCAAGCATCATTCATGATGCTTGGTTTTTTTGTCTCTAAATTGTTGTGCTCACCAATCAAATCAAAACCGCTCGTTATGTACCGCTATGACTTGGTGGTTCTCAGCAAGTTTCTCAGGTGTTGAAAACCTCACAGTTGATCTCCTCCCGTTTTAGTAATTAAGGAAAGGAAGGAAAAATAAATGCAAGATAATGATTAGCACCCAAAGCACCTAACTCTCCTACATTTATTTTCTCTAAAAAGACTACTTGGTTGTCATTAATGAACAAACTCACCCGCTAACACATCTTGATATTGTTCGTTTTCAATCACTAATTTACCGTTAACAATCACCTGTTCAACGCCAACTGAATACTTGTTCCAGTGGCTAAAATCAGCTTTGGGAGAATAGTTATCTGGATCAAAAACAATAATGTCAGCATGATAGTTTTCCTTTAAAGCACCGCGCTTTGAAAGCCCCAGCAATTGAGCGGTTTGCAATGAGCTTCTATTTATAAAATCAGCGACGGAAAGCAATTGTTTATTCACCACATAGCTTTGATATTTTCGTGGAAAGCTAGCGTACTTTCGAGGATGGCCATTAGTACCATCAGAAGACGTTACCACCCAAGGCTGTACCATAAATCTCTCTACATCTTTGGGTGACATGTTAAATGACGCGACAAGCACATTCCCTTGCTGTACTAACCAAATAGCGGTATCAACCGCCGATAGGTGTTTCATTTCAGCAACTTCTCTTAGGTTCATACCAACTAAGTCGTTATCTTTAAATTCGGTAATGTATAAAGAGCCAGGACCACCACGGCGACGAATATTCTCAGTTATTTCAAGGGTAAGTTGCTGTGCTAAGTCTGCTTGATTCAACCTTTGATGAAACGCTTGTTGAGAATCTGCCATTACCCATTTAGGCATAACGGCACTGCGCAATTTAGTACCTGATGCTAACCAAGGGTATTGATCTGCTGAAATTGATACACCAGCTTGTTGGGCTTGTTCAATTTTAGCGATTGCCTGTTCACTTTGTCCCCAGACATCAACACCTAATGCTTTAATATGCGCTAAATGCAAATGTATATTTGCCTCTTTCGCTATATTAATAGCTTCATCTAATGCACTCGTAAAGCCGATATTAAAGGTACTTTCATCACGTAGGTGAGTGTCGTATATACCATCATACGAACTCGCAATTTTAGCTAAGGTTATCACTTCTTCTGTATTAGCATAACTGCCAGGTACATAATAAAGTCCCGTAGATAAACCTATCGCACCTGCTTCCATTGCCTCAGTTAACAGCTTTGACATTTCATTAAGCTCTTTTGGGGTAGAAAATCGCTCTGCCCTTCCCATTACCTGCTCTCTTAAACTGCCATGACCAACAAATAAAGCAACATTGGTTCCAATACCGTTCGCTTCAAGCTCTGTAGAAACTACTTTTATATCAACAGGTCCGCCACCATCATTACCATTAACAACCGTAGTGACCCCTTGAGTAAGGTAGTTTAAGTTATGATTTTTATCTTTACTCTTTAATTCAGCAAGACTGTGAGTATGGGGATCAATAAAGCCTGGACTGACTATTTTCCCTGTGGCATCAATCACTTTTATCGCTTGTACTTTTTGACTGCCTCTTGCATAAAGACCACAAATAACCTGCCCACAAACAGCCACATCTAATGATTGACCTTGGTTACTCTCGCCAGTATAAACAGTGCCATTGGTAATCAATAAATCGACAACAATCTCAGCTGGTACTGATACTGTTGCTTTCTGTTCACTCTGCTGTTTCGAACAAGATGCTACTACCAATAAACTAATAACAGCGGTGATAAGGTGGTTTTTAAATAATTTCATTGTGATATTTATCCTACTCTTTATTATGATTTACATCTGACAACATAGTTTTCATCAGTAAATTCGCCGAGTTAACGGCTATATGTTTTATCTTTAAACGATCTGTGTTGTCACCCATCTCATAAGTAATTGCGTGAACACCAAAGTTGTCAGAAAAATATTGCTTTGATACACCTAAGTTGGGATTATTTCCTGGCTTTAGTTTCACCTTGAAATCAGGCATTTGGCGATCTAGCGCGCCCAACCAATGGCTAACCAAATAGGCATCTTCAACGCCATAATCGACAGGCATGGTATAAAAGACATCTTCACTGGTTGAATGAAAGTCTATGGCAAACTTTATTTTATGTCCTAGAGAAACCAAAGATTTTAAATAATTATTAATGTGTTGAGTCTCTACTTGAGAAAAATTGGTCCAGTCTCGGTTCAGATCTAAGCCATTAGCATTATGACGCCAATTACCAGCATGCACGCCATCAGGGTTAATATTAGGAATGACTAAAACATTGTATTTTTCTCGGTAGTTTTTCGCTAATTCGCCACTAGAGAGCAGCGTTTCCACGAAAGGAAACAACGCTAGTGCGCCAGTTACTTCCGGTGGATGTTGTCTACCTAATATAACCATCCATTCTTTACTTTTATCATTGATACTTTCGATTTTATAAATTGGTCTACCTTGAGTAGATAATCCTAAAACACTACGCGTAATGTTTGTTTTCTTTTCAAGTTTATCAGCCCAATCAACGTAGTACTGGTTATTAATGATTTCTTGCGCGGCAATAATAGACGGCTGAGTTGATGCTTTCAGCTTCATCACAAGCTTATTGCCATTTAATCGATATTTTTGCAATTGCCAGCTTTTACCATCTAGACTTATTTTTGGCGGATATCGATGTTCATCCCCGCGAACTTTCAATGAAATAGTTATGTCAGTTGGTTGCTTTGCTTGTACTTTAAATGCATACCAAGGGCTCGAATTAATAGGGGTATTCTCAGGGATTAAGGTAATTAAAAATTCATTATTTTTTAATACCTTGCAATTATCCATTCTACCCATTGGAAAGTTTGCTGAGATTTGAATTACGTTATTTTTGCACACTTGTGCATTATTATTTTCTGTAGCAGCCTTATTATAAATTTCAGTATTGCTATCAGTAATACATGAGAGCAAAGAGCTACTAATAAGTAATAGTGGTAAAATAGGTAATAAGTTTTTCATAACTTCTCTTATTTGGTTGATAAAAATATGGCTCAACTCATTTAGCGAGTCGAGCCATATTAGTTGTTAGCTCTTATTATCAGTTAGAACTAAAACTCTTTACTAATATTTAAATATACATAACGGCCTTGGCTTGAATGATAATCACCAGCAAAACCGTGCCAGAAATCATCGGCTAATGGTGGCTCTTCATCACCAATGTTACGAGCGCCCAATCGAACTTTCATTCCTTCTAATGAGCTACTATCAGCAAATTCATAAGAGGCATAGACATCAATGGTAGTGAAGCTATCAACAGGAAGATTGATGGTTTCACCGGCATCATCCTTATAATTGGTACTTGTATCAATGAATTCACTGACATAGTTTGCTGCAATACCTGCACCCCATTGATTTAGCTTCCAATTAAGAGAGGTTCTAGTTTTCCATTCAGGGCTACCATTTTGCTTGATTTGATCACCGACACCAGTAGGAGTTCCGGTATTTAAATTTGGATAGTTACCTGTTTCTGCGGCAGCTATAACTTGTGCTGAAAGCGAATCAATACTCACTTCAAATTTAGTTAAATACGCAGCATTAGCGGTAAATTCAAAATCACCAATTGACGTTTCAAAATCGTATACTAGACTAAAATCCAAACCTTCTAACTCTTGCTTAGCCGCATTTAGATACTTATTGTCTACAGTTGTAAGTTCACCATTTGCATCACGATTTACACCAACGTAACCTGAACCACCGTCGATACGCGATATGTAATCTAAATCAACCAAGGTGCTTGTAGCCACAATAGAGACGAGATCTTCTTGTTCAATTTTCCAACCATCAATTGTTAACGTTAAATTATCGTTAGGTTGTAAAATAATGCCCCAAGAGATATTGGTATCATCCTCTGTTACCAGACCAGCATTACCACTACGGTTTTCAACAATTTCAAACGACTCATTATCGTTAAGGGGGTCGTTAACACTGAAACGACGTGGAAGTACATCTTCCGTTGTTTGTTGTAAACCAGGCGCTCTGAAACCACCCGCGTACGATGCACGGAAACTTACCCACTCTGCAGCTTCCCAAAATAACGCTACTTTAGGTTTTAACGCATCACCCGCATCAGAGTAGTCTTCATAACGTGCTGCTATTTGTATTTCTGCATATTGGTCACCTGTATCAATCAAGGGTACCAATAATTCAGCATAAGCTGAAACTACGTTACGGTCTGATTTAGAATCCAGTGTAGCACTACTACCGTACAATGAACTTAGGTTGGTAACACCATTTGCATCAACAAAAGGGTATGTGCCGTCTTGTAGTGGATCACGATTATCTTCAAATGATTCATAACGATATTCAACACCTACAGCCATACCTGCATCACCTGCTGGTACAGAAAATAACTCACTGTTACTGGCTTTAAAATCAACAGAGGCTAAACTCGTTTCTGAAATTCTGTGTTGTACCGCTGTAAAAGCATCAGTTAATGATGTTGAAAGAATAGGCGTGTCGCCTATAGTATTTGGGTTATTAATATCAGCACCACCAAACAGATTATAAGCGGTAGTTGGGTCTGTACTATTAGCTGCTGCGGCAAAAGCATTTGCATCAACACGGTCACCGCTATCGTCAGTTTTTGCTTCACTATAAAATGCTGCTGATTCCCATTCCCAATCCCCCATATAACCTTTAAGCCCCGCTAACACACGAAAGCTGGTATCTTTAACATTAACTTGACGTGGGCCTATATCCACTGGTCGATAATTGCGAACAGTAACTTCTTCACCAAAAGGGTTGTAATAAGCATCAGCGGCCACCGTAAAACGATGTGCACTACCACCTTGGTTTTGTTCCGAAGTGTTTGAAAGTTCGGCAGTATAATAAATAGCTTCTGAGAAAAACTCTAAATCATCATTAATTTCATGGGTAAAATGTGTATAAAAATTAAATCTCTCAACATCTGAGGCTAAAGGGCGGGTAGTACCACGGTCAAAACGAAGGTCTCTACCAGTTCCACCCTGATCGACACAAACTCCAGTAACAGTTAACGGTGAGTCAACACAGCCAGACATAGTATCCGGTTGAAGATGAAACCTACCTAAACTATCGGTAATAAATTCCCCCCAAGGTGTATCTCCACTGCGATTATCTAACTGGGTATCACCGACAAACTCTTCCGGTAAACCTGGGTAATTACGTAAATCATGGCTTGCAGAATAAGGACGTTCAGTTGCCATCATACCATTTTTCTTATAAGCCGTTACTGAGCCAATAAGGTTAGAGCGACCATCATTTAACTCTATCCCCCCTAAGTAATTAAACGTTGTTTCATTTAAGGGCGTACCTTGAGATTGGCCATAACTAAGATTTACTTTATGACCGACATAATCAGTGTCAAGATTGTAGTTAACTACACCTGCAATTGCATCTGAGCCATAAATAGCAGCTGCACCGTCACGAAGTACTTCTAATGAACGTAAACCTGCAACAGGTAAGGTATTTGAATTAACAGTAGTAACAGGAACTCTACCACCAAATTTTGCTGATTGCGTACCAGGGTGGTTAACTATGCGACGACCATTAAGTAGTACTAAAGTATTTCCTGGGCCTAAGCCACGCAAGTTAACGCCACCTACATCACCACGAGCACCGTTAACGTTAGCTGAACCGGTTGAGTCACCAAAGTTTATTGAACCCATTTGTGGAATAGATCGTACTAAATCATCACCTGTAACAGCAGCGGTATTGGCAATGTCATTAGCTGACATTGCCGTCACAGGCATTGTCGTGACGTCTGTAGCACGTTTAATGTTGGAACCAGTAATAGAAATGCGTTCTACTTCAGCCTCAGCTTTCACTTCAATTTTTTGAACTTCTTCTGCGTGTAGTAATTGTGGCGATAAAGCTGCTAATATGCACAAACTAAGACGTGTTAACTTATGCTTGCCAATAGATTTGTTTTTCATGATAGTCATCGTTGTAATTCCCGAGTTATTTATAGTTAATTAGGTATATTATTACCTTTTCATTTCTCTCCTAATAACCATGAACCTAAAAGCCCCTTGAAACAATTGACGCTTTATTGCAAAACGATAACCTTGGGTTATACGGCTTGTTTTTAACCGCTTATACAATGAGTTAAGCCAAAACTTAATAATTAATTTTAGATAAAAAGCTCGGCCGCAAGCGACCGAGCTTTAAACAGATTTAACTGTTCTGAATGGTTTTTTTTGCTCTAATTCAGCACGGGGGTAAGCCCCCAAGACTTTCGCTACGCTCTGTTAAAACTTGAAATTAGCACTGGTATAGAAGTATCTTCCACGGCTTGAATGCAGTGAACCGTCATAACCAAAAGTAGTGTCAGCCAATGGAGGCTCTTCACCAAAGATATTATTAATACCGAATGAGATACTCAAATCTTCATATCCCATAAAGTCTTTACGCGTTACGTAAGTATTAACACGAGTTTGAGATTCCATTTCATAGAACGATGTAACACCATCTTCAGTTCTTGAAACACTGGTGTTGTCTACTTCACCAACGTATTTAGCAAATACACCTGCACCCCATAACTTATCATTTGATTTCCATTTTAATGATGCGGTTGCTTGCCATTCTGGAATACTGTTCGTCCCAACGATATCACCAACGGCAGTACCCAACACGTCAGGGTTAGCACCAGCTTCTACAATTCGTGATGCATCGCCGCCAGCTTCTTGGTCAAATTTTAAAGTTCTAGCACCGTTTACTGATAGGTCAAAACCACCAATTGAAGTATCTAGATTATAATTGACCGCGATATCGTAACCAGTAATTGTACGAGTGTTGAGATTTTCATAGCGACGATTAATTTGAACAATCTCTCCTAATGGATTGTCTCCGTCAACAGGTCCGCGAATAACATCAGGATTTGCTGAACCTTCTCCTCTTGCTATCAAATCTAAGCGTGAAATGTTTTCATCAGAAAGAACGCCGACAGTATCAGTTGTCTCAATTTCCCACCAATCATAGGTAATGGTTAAATTATCCATAAGTTGCAATGTTAAACCTAAACTAATATTTTCACTTTCTTCAGCTTTTAAGTCTTTGTTACCTGATGTTGATAAATTATAGTTACCGTTACCTGGACCACCATCGGCTAAAGTATCAGAGTTAACCACAACGTTACCATCAGCATCTAAAGAGTTTTCAGCAAAATCATCAACGCTCGTCGTAAGGGTAGCACCAGGTGAATTTAACTGTATTAAGTTAGGCGCTCTAAAGCCTTTTGAAACCGCACCTCTAAACTGTAGCATTTCAACTGGGTACCATGAAACCGCCATTTTCGGACGAGTTATATTACCTATATCATTAAAATCTTCATAACGAACGGCTAATTGCATATCTAAACTATGAACAGCAGGAAGGTCTGCTAATAACGGTAAGGCAAGTTCTGCGTAGGCAGAAAACACTTTGCGCTCACCATAAACATCAAGACGCACACTACTACCTTGTAAACTACTTGCATTCACCGGATCAGAGTTACCTTCAACAAAGGGTATTGTGCCATCAAAATTTGAGCTATTATCTTCATCAATCGTTTCTTCGCGCCACTCTAGACCAAAGGCAAAACCGACATCACCAGCAGGCAGTTCAAATAAGAATGGATTGGATGCCTTAAAATCTACCATGGTTAAGGTGGTTTTTGCACTACGCATTGCCGTCGTTAGGAACGGATCAATGCTTGATTGTGGATTCGGTGATGAGTCGATAATACTCGCCGGGTTATCTGGATTCACCCCGGTAAACGGGTTATAAGCGTCACCTGTATCTAAACTTAACTGGGCTAATAGTAAAGGAGAACTAATACGGTTACTCATTTTATCGTCAGTTTCGGCTTCGCTATATAATATGCCCGTATCCCAATCCCAATCATCATAGGTACCACGCAAACCATTTAAGAAGCGATAACTAGTACTTTCTACTTCAACTTGGCGTGGGCCAACATCAGTTGGACGAATACGTAAATTATAAGCAAGACCTTCAACGGGTACTACTGCGGGATCTAAACCAGCAATACGGTTAGGATTTACCCGGCCATCGGCAAAATTCACTGGACCAAATGGGTTATAATAACTGTGCGCTGGTACATCAAAAGTACCATTACTTAAAATCGCTGATTGTTCCCATTGACGCTTAGCTGTAGAGCTGTAATAAGTAGACTCGTTATAAAATTCAATGCCGTTATCAAATTCATGACTTAAGTTAGCAAATATATTTAGTCGGTCAATATCGGGTACTAAGGTACGCTCTTCATTACGGTTAGGACGTAATGCTCTATCGTGACTACCTGCTGCGTCAAGACAAACATCGCCCATAACACCACCACCTGCGGCTAAGGCACCACCACCACAACTGCTCCCATCTTGTAGATCACCAGCATTATTAGTATAAGAAACAGGACGAATGATATAATCATCAATGCTGCTCGGTAAACCAATATAATGTAGATCGGCATGAGGCTCTAAGCTTGAGCGGTTATCAAAGTCGGTATCATTGGCGAACTCTTCTGGCGCTCTTGAACGTAAATCTTGATTGCTAGAGAAATCATTTTCAGAGGCTTGCAAACCTGTTTTCTTGGCATAATTTGCACTGATCATAAAGAACGTTTGGCCGTCGTTAAATTCAAAGCCTTTGTTACCTGATAAGGTAAAATCGTTGCGGTCAGTGCCTTGTTCAGCACCATAGCGCAGCTTAAAGCTACCCCCTTCAAAATCTTCTTTGGTGACGTAATTCACTACACCCGCAACAGCATCAGAACCATACAATGCACCAGCACCATCACGTAAAACTTCAACACGAGCAAGACCTGAAACAGGTAAGGTATTCGAGTTCACCGACGTTACTGGTACGCTAAAATTCGTTTGGGTAATTGGGTGATTGACCATACGTCGGCCATTAAGTAAAACCAAGGTATTACCTTCACCGATGCTACGCAGGTTAACTGAACCAATATCACCACGAGCTGCGTTAGTGCCAGTGTTACCACCTCGAGTACCGGTGAAGCCAACAGCGCCTATTTGAGGGATAGAACGTAAAAGTTCATCACCATCAAGCGCACCAGTGGCGGCAATATCTTCGGCATTTAATTCAGTAACAGGTAAAACACTTGTCATAGTGCTACCTTTAATGTTTGAACCAACGACAGAAATACGTTCAATTTCTGCTTCTTCTGCCTCGGCTGCGTGTAGTAATTGTGGCGATAGAGCTGCTAATATGCATAAACTAAGACGTGTTAACTTATGTTTGGCAATAGATTTGTTTTTCATGATAGTCACCGTTGTAATTCCCGAGTTATTTTTAATTAATTAGGTATATTTTTACCTTCTCATTTCTCTCCTAATAACCATGAACCTAAAACACCCTTGAAACAATTGACGCTTTATTGCAAGGTTATAACCTTGGGTTATGTGGATTATTTTTAACCGCGTGCACAACAAGTTAAGCCGAGCTTAATAATTAAATTTAGTTGAATATACGATAAAATCAACTATCTCTAGCAGACAAGCAATAAATGACTAAGCTAAAAACAAGCCATTATTATGTAGATATATCAGGTGATTGACACAATGTGTTGATTGTTCAAAGTAGAGAATGATTATAATGGGCAAATAAAAATGGCCAATTTCATCCCTCGATGAAATTGACCAAAATAATTCACAAATTAATAATACGTCTAGCTGTACCTATTTTAAGCAAGTAATGTCCGTATTTGTCTATTGGCAAAATAGAGCTTATCAATATCAACAACGCCTGCTGTTTTTATATCATCAATGACACGCTTGACGCGATTTAGATCTGAAGCCTTGCTGTTAGTCCATAATTCAATAGCGGCATCAGGCGCCTCATTTTGATAGCTTTTTACAATTTTAACGACTAGTTTTTCACGAAACTCAAGTAAATCAAGTAATAAAGAAAAGCGTGCTAACCTTGACCAATGATCATTGGTTGCCACTTTTTCTGTCTCTTCAATCAACCAAGCAAGACCGACTAATTTACTGACTTTACAATAACAGGGTAAAATACTTTCTACTGATAGTTTAAGCTCATAAGCGGTTTTAACTATGTCGCAAAAAACAACGCTAGACACCTTTAATTGATGTATTTTATCCACGACGACCAAGCTATCGGTTTCTTTTTCTAATTGATATAAAGATTGTTCCACCGGAGAAAAAGGCAGCGTTATTTCGTCATCATCAAGTTGTTGTAGCGTGGTAATGCCTGGTGAGTACTGCTGAACTATAGCGGCAATACTCTCATGAGAATTCACATGGTTAATAAACCAAATGGCCATCAGTCGATAAAAGCGCTGCACTTCTACCATCATTTTAATTTGTACTTGCGCACTCACCGTATTTGACAATGACTCTATTTCATTCCAAATATCATCCAGTGAAAATACTTCTTTGGCAATAATAAATGCTTTTACTATTTCCGGTATTGTTGCCCCTGTTTGTTCACGTACTGCATGAATACCACCGCGGTTGAAAATTTCATTGGCAACACTGGTCGCAATGATTTGCTGGGCTAACGGGTGTTGTACAATAAACTGAGGATATTTTTGCACTAAAACAGCAGGAAAAGCCGACATTAGGTACTTTTCAAAATACGGATCCGCTAATAAATCTTTTTGCTTCAATAAGGCATTATGAACATCCATTTTAGAATAAGCCATCAATACAGCAAGCTCAGGTCTAGTCAGGCCAAGCTTAGCAATATTACGGGCTTGTATTTCTTCGTCATCCGGTAAATATTCTAAGGCTCTATCTAGCTGCACACTATTCACTAAATAATTGGTTAAACGGGTAAAACTATCAAAATGAAACTGGCTATTGGCTTCATCAATACTTAACGCTTGTGCTTGGTAATAATTATTACGTAACACCATAGTGCCTACTGCTGCAGTCATTTCCTCTAATAGAGCATCACGCTTATCTTGGGTAAGTAAATTTTGTGCCACTACATTGTTTAATAATATTTTAATGTTAACTTCATTGTCAGAGCAATTAACCCCAGCAGAATTATCAACCGCATCAGTATTAATTTTGCCGCCAGTTTTAGAAAATTCAATGCGAGCTAATTGAGTACAACCAAGGTTTCCACCTTCGCCAATAACTTTACATTGCAATTCATTACCATTTATTCGTAATGCATCATTGGCTTTATCACCGACGTCAGTATTTATCTCATTACTTGCTTTGACGTAAGTACCTATGCCACCAAACCACAACAAATCCGCCTGAGATTTCAAAATATATTGGATCAGTTCGTCAGGCGACAAACTAGTCGTGTTTTCATCAATGCTTAATAATTCTTTTACTTCTGTTGATAGCGGGACATGTTTTAACGCTCGACTATAAACACCACCGCCAGCAGAAATTAAATCGCTATTATAATCTGTCCAAGATGAACGAGGTAAATGGTATAACCGTTCACGTTCAACATAACTTAAGGCTGCATTCGGATTTGGATCGATAAATATATCACGGTGATCAAATGCGGCGACAAGTTTAATGGTTTTTGAACAGAGCATGCCATTACCAAATACGTCTCCTGACATATCACCAATACCAATGACTTTAAACTCGTCATTTTGCACGTCAACATTCATTTCTTTAAAGTGTCGTTGCACTGAAACCCAAGCGCCTTTTGCTGTGATGCCCATTTTCTTATGGTCGTAACCTACGCTACCACCAGAAGCAAACGCATCCCCCAACCAAAAACCGTACTCATTGGCTAAGCCGTTAGCAATATCAGAAAATGTCGCTGTCCCTTTATCTGCGGCAACTACAAGGTAACTATCATCGTCATCAAAACAAACAACGTCTTGAGGCTTACTAATTCCTTGTTCTGTATTATTATCGGTTATGTCTAATAATCCTGAAATGAAAATTTTATAACAAGCAATGGCTTCTTTGGTTATATCTTCCCTTGTCCCGTTTGCTGGTAGACACTTAGGTACAAAGCCACCTTTTGCGCCTTCTGGCACAATAACGACATTTTTAACTTGCTGTGCTTTTACCAAACCCAGTATTTCAGTTCTAAAGTCTTCACTTCTGTCAGACCAGCGTAAACCGCCACGTGACACCATACCAAAGCGTAAATGCACCCCTTCAACTTTAGGTGAGTAAACAAAAGTTTCAACATAAGGTCTTGGTTGCGGTGCATCTTCAATGTCACCACTACGTATTTTGAATGAACAATAACTTTTCACCTGCCCTTTTGATGAAGCTTGGTAGAAGTTTGTTCTTACTGTCGCTGAAATTGCGGCAATAAAATTACGCAGAATACGGTCATGGTCAATTTTTTTAACCTTATTCAAACTTTCTAGCAAGCGTTCTTTAATGGCATTAGCAAGGGTATTGCGTTGCTCTATTGAATTGCCATTTAACGCAAAGCGGCTTTCAAAAAAATCAACTAAGTCATGAACAATGCTAGGGTAGTTAATTAATGCTTGTTGAAAGTAGTCTTCACTATAGCCTAAGCCAAGTTGTCGCAAATATTTGCCATATGAGCGAATAATAACAATTTGTCTGACATTAATATTTGCCGATAAAAGCAGTTTGTTATAGCCATCATTTTCAATATTTCCTGCCCAAACTTGCGTCAGCGCCTCTTCAATATTTGCTTTTACATTGGCAATATCAAACTCATTATTGGCCGAATATTCAAGAGTGTAGCTGTAAAGGTTACTGGTAACAGTACTAAGAGAATCAATTGGTTCGTTTGCTTTTATTTTAAAACTGAATTCATCTAAAGGTTTAAAATCAAAATTTTCTAGAATGGGGATTGAATCACTCAAGTTAACACTTTTTTCAAAGGTATAAATATTGAGTTTCAAGCGACTTGTTGAGGTTTTATTTTCGCGATAAAATTGAAATTGGTATTGATTGTCCTGATGCAATTTTTCTAAGCAAGTAATTGCTGTTAACGCCTCATTGGCAGAAAAGTGCTCTTGATAACTTTTCGAAAAAGCATTGTTATATTTTTTTTCAAAGGCAATGCCCTGCTCCATAGACCACTGCTGGATAATCAAACTTGTTAAGCTTTCATTCCAGCTTTGAGTTTTAACTTCTATTCGAGCAATAATTTCACTAACTGGCATCAAAGTAGCTGAGCAACTGTCTTTTTCTACAATAAAGTGCCACTGAGCAAGGTAATCATCATTTAACATAGAACGACGAGATAATATTTTCCCTTTATAAGCAGTGGTTAACTCACCTTCAATGTCATCACGTAAATCAGTACAAAATGCGTCTTTAGAAACAAATACCAATACTGACACTTGTTGGTTAAAGTTATTTTCCCTAATAAAGGTACCTGCTTGACTTTTAGTGTTGAGGTTGTAGATGCCTTTCGCCAAAACTAATAGCTGTTCAACACTACTTTCATACAACTCTCTTTTAGGTAATGATGCAAGGATATGGGTAAATTTTCGGTAGTTATGGCCATCAACTTTTAACGATAAACGTTGTAACACCTCATATAATTTGAACTTTAAATAAGGGACTTTATTTGGGCTTAATTTATTGGCGACTTGCGTAAACAAACCAATAAAGCGGTGAATTGCTATCACTTTTCCCTGATCAGAAAATTGCTTTACATTAATTTGATCGTAATAATCATGACGATGAATGCTAGACTTCAAATTAGACTTTGACACTAATAAGGGAGCATCATCTTCCATAAATGACGTAAGCTCTTTATCGATACTTTTTAACTCGGCATTGAGCGATGATAACTGGTTATCCCCTTCTCTTAATATTCCTAAGCTACTGCTCTTAGCATTATTTTCGCCCCCTTGGGTTAACGGAAAAATATAATGTCCTAAAAAAACGAAGTTTTTCTGGCCAAGCCAGTGTAAAAAACTATTCAGATCATAGTTTTCACTGGTTTTATTATTGGCACAAACCACAGCATCAATTTGTTCAAGCATCGCTGGCCAATCACTGGTGACCGCGTGAATGTCTAATAAAAGTTGATAAATTTTTCCTGATAGCGACTCTATAGCCGCAGAATTAAGTTCAGTATTTAATTCAAAATATAAAACAGAGCTATCGATGCTACTATTCAGCGCCTGTTTTTGTAGAACGGGATGCAGAAATACCTTGATTTTATAGCCAAGCGAGTGAATCAACTCTGATATTGAGTCAACAAGAAATGCTTTATCATCCGTTATTATATGTATAACAGAGCCGTTATCGGTAGCCCCATCTGTTGATAGGTTTTCAATAATAACTTTATCTTTAGAACCTACTCGAGTAGAAAAGGTTTTCCAAAGCGGTAATGCTATCTGATAACGCTGCAACATTGTTAATGCTTGAATGTCATCATTTAAAGAACAATCAAACAGTTGTTGAGAAAATTTATCGAAAGCATGCTTGTCTGCTTCATCATAATGCGTATTTATATATTGAGTTAATTTTGTGTCGCTCATTGAAGTCACAATAATTTACCTTACTTTTAATTAAGTAAGACCCCCATTTGTTGGCGTCTTACTGGATATTTAATACCAGATGAAATGATGAATGATCGATTCATTACTTCAATTGGTATAAGTTGCTGCTGTAAGTAAAATCCTAGTCAGCAAAGCTTTTTCTAGCAAATTCATTTATTGCCATAGGGTATAACCCAACGTTGTACGTGCGTATTCATGACTTTTTTAAAAAAGTAACGGGGGCATAACCGTAGGTTATATAGCACCTAAGATTAACTAATATCGTTTTTTACCAAGCTCCACT
>Ga0209395_1000938_pt1 | contig 41847 bp, 40 predicted proteins | sample GOMGulsemesocosm_3_FD_184635 | JGI IMG/M metagenome (GOLD analysis project Ga0209395, IMG submission 184635) | Methane-oxidizing microbial communities from mesocosms in the Gulf of Mexico - GOM9D Gulf of Mexico (SPAdes) (version 2) | ecosystem: Environmental > Aquatic > Marine > Cold seeps... | reverse complement strand
TTTACTTTGCCTACGCAAGCAATGAGCTTTTGGCTGAAAGGTTTGCCATATTTAAACAGTGACAAAATCATTTATAATGAAGAAACACAATTACCGAACACATTGACAAGTTTCCATGATGGAAAAAAATGGCTCCTTAAATATGGTGCTTATCAGCAAGTGGGCCAATATCAATTAGCGACAACGTTCACTATAAAACAAGAAGACCTCACGATAAAAATTAATGTTCATCAATGGGATGTCACAATCAATGAACAATACTAGCGATCAATTTCACAGTTTCCCTGCCCCAGCAAAATTAAATTTATTTCTTCATATTATTGGGCAACGTAGTGACGGCTATCATCAATTACAAACTATATTTCAGTTTTTAGATCACAGCGACACTTTAGATATTAAAGTAACTAATGATAATCATATCGAATTATTAACGCCTATCGAAGGTGTACCTAATGAAGATAACTTAATTGTTAAAGCTGCAAGATTATTGCAAAGAAAAATACAAAACACTGCTAGTACCTATAAAGAATTAGGCGCAAAAATAAAAATAACAAAAATATTACCTATGGGCGGAGGCTTAGGTGGCGGTTCATCGAACGCGGCAACTGTGTTATTAGCGCTGAATAGTTTATGGAACGCTCAATTATCTTCCGATGAACTGGCAGAGCTTGGCTTAACCCTTGGTGCCGATGTTCCCATATTCATACACGGATTTTCTGCTTTTGCTGAAGGTGTTGGCGAAAATCTCACCCCCGTTTTTCCGAAACAATATTGGTATTTAGTCAGTAAACCTAATGTCAGCATTTCTACTGCGAGTGTATTTACCGCAATCGACTTAACTCGCAATACTTCGAAAGTAAATTTAAATGGCGATATTAATAAGCTAGACATAGACTTATGTCACAATGACTGCGAAAAACTGGTAATAAAAGATTATCCCGAGGTTGCCAAGTTACTGGCTTGGTTGGTAGAATACGCACCGTCTCGAATGACAGGAACTGGAGCGTGTATTTTTACTCGCTTTGATACGGAACAAGAGGCGTGTCATCTTCAGACATTACTTCCTAAAGGAATAATGTCTTTTGTGGCGAAAGGGGTAAATATATCTCCATTGCACGAAGCTATTGCAAAACTAGCCTCGTTCTAATGTCGAGAGAATAAAATCTCATTGAAAATTTATTTTCATAACGTACGACGAATACTGAAAAATTAAATAATTTGCTGATAGTAAACTTATGTTTCTTACCAGCGTATCTTAATGTGTCAAAAGTTTCTGAGGAACTGACCGTGCCTGACATGAAAATTTTTACGGGTAATGCCACCCATGAATTGGCCAAGAAAGTAGCTGATCGCTTATATATGACTTTAGGTGACGCCAAAGTTAGTAGTTTTAGCGATGGTGAAATTTGCGTTGAAATTAACGAAAACGTTCGCGGTGCGGATGTTTTTATTATTCAATCAACCTGTGCGCCAACGAATAATAACCTAATGGAATTAATTGTAATGATTGACGCATTACGACGAGCATCTGCTGGTCGAATTACTGCGGTTATTCCATATTTTGGTTATGCTCGCCAAGACAGACGTGTACGTAGTGCTCGTGTGCCAATTACGGCAAAAGTTGTTGCTGACTTTTTATCAAGTGTTGGTGTTGACCGAGTATTAACGGTTGACTTACACGCAGAGCAGATCCAAGGTTTCTTTGATGTGCCTGTAGACAATGTATTCGGTACACCTATTTTACTTGAAGACATGCTTTCACGTGAATTAGATAACCCGATCATTGTTTCTCCAGATATTGGTGGTGTTGTTCGTGCTCGTGCGGTAGCCAAGCTACTTGACGATTCCGACCTTGCTATAATCGATAAACGTCGTCCAAAAGCAAACGTATCGCAAGTTATGCATATAATTGGTGATGTTGAAGGTCGTGACTGTATTATCGTTGATGACATGATTGATACAGGTGGTACATTGGTGAAAGCTGCTGAAGCCCTTAAAGAACATGGTGCTAAGCGTGTTATTGCTTATGCAACACACCCTGTACTTTCTGGTAATGCAGTACAAAATTTAAGAGAATCCGTTATTGATGAGTTAGTGGTTACAGATTCAATTCCGTTAACCAAAGAAATTCAAGGATTAGGTATTGTTCGTCAATTAACCTTAAGCGGCATGCTTTCTGAAGCTATTCGTCGTGTTTGTAACGAAGAGTCGATTTCAGCAATGTTTGATAACTAAATACTTTTAGCGTCAAAGATAAATTATAAAGCCCTGAGTAAATTTTACTCGGGGCTTTTTTCATTTAAGACGACGCTGAAGTTATAGTTATCATATAATTTTAGGAGCTTATTCCTCTTACTTATCTAAAGCATCAGCCAATGCTGCCAAACACAAGGTGACATTTTCTGTTCTTGCCGCATACCCCATCAAACCAATACGCCATGCTTTTCCAGCGAAACCACCCAGCCCAGCACCAATCTCTAAATTATATTCGTTAAGTAAAGTTTGACGAACGACGGCATCATCAACTCCTTCAGGGATAAGCACGGTATTCAATTGAGGAAGCCTATATTTTTCATCAACCACGAACTTAATACCTAATTTCATTAATCCCTTTTTTAGTTTTTGATGTTCTCTGTCATGACGTTCCCATGAATTTTCTAATCCTTCATCTTGTAACATCACCAAGGATTCATGCAAGGCATATAAAGAATTAACAGGTGCCGTATGGTGATAACTGCGTTTGCCTGCCCCCCCCCAATACCCCATAACTAAAGATAAATCTAGAAACCAACTGGGCACTTTAGATTGTCGGTTTTGTAATTTTTCAACGGCTTTTTCACTAAAGCTTATAGGAGAGATACCTGGTACACATGATAAACATTTTTGACTTCCTGAATAAATGGCATCAATTCCCCAGTCATCAACCCTTAGTTCAACGCCGCCTAATGAGGTAACAGCATCAACAATAGACAATGCTGAGTTTTCTCGTGCAATTTCACATAAGGTTTTTGCATCAGACAAAACACCAGTAGATGTTTCAGCATGTACAAATGCTAAAAATTTAACATCGGCATTATTCTTAAAGGCTTGTTGAACTTTTTCAACACTAACGGGAGTTCCCCAATCATCGTTAATAACGATAGCTTTAGCACCTAAACGCTCAACGTTTTCAACCATACGCGAACCAAAGACGCCATTAACACAGACAATAACTTTTTCACCAGCCTCAACTAAATTGACAAAACACGTTTCCATACCTGCAGAGCCGGGCGCTGAAACCGCCATTGTTAATTCATTCTTGGTTTGAAAGGCATATTGTAATAACTTTTTAATTTCGTCCATCATTTGAACAAATTCAGGATCTAAGTGACCTATTGTCGGACGACCTAAAGCAGATAAAACACGAGGTGAGACATCACTAGGACCAGGGCCCATCAAAGTACGCGGTGTAGGATGAAAAGATGAAATTGTCATGGTTAATTCTCTTGTAGTCATTATGCATTAACGAGTATTAGGCACAGGTAATACCCAATATTCAATAAAAAAATGTTTATAACCACCATTTATACAAATGATATCTACCTCAACACAGATTTATTAATGCTTTATAAAAAGATTAACATTGGATCTATTAAGGATGGGTGTTATTATGCGGCGCCTTTTATGGCTATTGAATTAATTTTTAGTAGAGCCATATAAAGGATCACGGTTGTTTTTGGTCGCAAAAAACAACTAAATTAACTCTTTAATATTAGGTATTAAAAAATGACTGATTTATTTACTTTAGAAGCTGAAGTTCGTACTGACCTAGGGAAAGGTGCGAGCCGCCGCCTACGTCATGCAAACAAAGTTCCTGCAATTTTATACGGTGAAGGCCAAGACCCTGTTTCTTTAACGTTAACACACAAAAGTGTTTTCCGTTCACAGCAAGAAGAAGCATTCTACTCTCACGTATTAACAATTAACATTGACGGCAAGCCAGTTGAGTGTCTTTTAAAAGACATGCAACGTCATCCGTTCAAGCAACTTGTAATGCATTTAGATTTTTTACGCATCGATGCTACTCATGCTGTTCACATTAACGCTCCAATTCACTTCATTAATGAAGAAGCTGCAGAGAAAAAAGGTGGCAAAATTGCTCATAACGTTAATGAAATCGCGATTAGCTGTTTACCTGCAGACATTCCAGAATTCATCGAAGTTGATGTTGCTGGTCTAGAAGTTGGTCAAACATTGCATTTATCAGACGTTGTATTCCCTAAAGGCGTAACTTCTGACGAATTAGCAAAAGGCGCAGATCACGATCAAGCTGTTGCTTCATTAAATGCACCGAAAGTTGTAAGCGATGAAGAAGAAGATAACAGTGCACCAGTTGCTCCTGTTAATACTACTGAAGAATAATCCAAAGGAATATTCCTTTAGATGACTATTCAACTAGTTGTGGGCCTGGGTAATCCAGGCCCCGAATATAAAAAGACCCGTCACAATGCTGGAGTTTGGTTCGTCGAAGAACTTGCTTCTCGCTACAACATTTCCCTCAGACCAGAAAAGAAATATTTCGGACTATACGGCAAAGGCTTAATAGGTAACGAAGTAGTTCATTTACTTATTCCAACTACGTTTATGAATAGAAGTGGTCAGTCTGTGGCTCCTCTTGCAAATTTTTTCCGTATTCCCGTTGAAAACATCCTTGTTGCTCATGATGAGTTAGATATGGAACCTGGCGTATGTAAAATAAAAAAAGGCGGCGGACATGGTGGGCATAACGGCTTACGCGATATAATTTCGTGTATGGCTAATAACAAAGAATTTTATCGGTTACGCATTGGTATTGGCCACCCCGGCCATCGAGATCGCGTTACCGGGCATGTACTTGGCAAAGCACCAGCAATTGACCAAGACAAAATAGATCAAGCTATTGATGAAGCAAGCCGATGTATCGACATCTGGCAAAAAGACGATTTAAAGAAAGCTCAAAATCGTTTGCATTCATTCAAAGTACTATAAATCAAACTTCAAAACAATTTTTGCAAAATAATTAAGGTATTATCATGGGATTCAAATGCGGTATTGTTGGCTTGCCCAACGTAGGTAAATCAACACTTTTCAATGCACTAACTAAAGCAGGTATTGAAGCAGCTAACTTTCCATTTTGTACTATTGAGCCAAATACGGGTGTTGTCCCTGTTCCAGATCCTCGTTTAGATGCATTAGAAAAAATTGTAAACCCTGAACGGGTTTTAGCAACCACAATGGAGTTTGTTGATATTGCAGGCTTAGTTGCTGGCGCGTCTAAAGGTGAAGGTTTAGGTAATAAATTTCTTGCTAACATACGTGAAACTGATGCAATAGGTCACGTTGTGCGCTGCTTTGATAATGATAATATTATCCATGTAGCTAATAAGGTTAGTCCTGTTGATGATATTGAAGTAATCAACACTGAATTAGCTTTATCAGACATGGACACAGCAGAACGTGCTATTTTTCGTTTAGCTAAAAAAGCTAAGGGTGGCGATGCCGATGCTAAATTTGAAATGCCAGTATTAGAGAAAATATTGAAGCATGTCGAAGAAGGTCACATGGTGCGTTCTTTAGAGTTGTCTAAAGAAGAAAAAGCAGCGGTTGAATACTTAAACTTTTTAACCATTAAGCCAACGATGTATATCGCTAATGTTAATGATGATGGTTTTGAAAATAACCCTTACCTTGATCAAGTACAGAAAATAGCGGATGAAGAAGGCGCTATCGTTGTTGCTGTTTGTGCTGAAATTGAAAGTGAATTGTCTGAAATGGACGATGAAGACCGTGTTGAATTTATGGCTGACTTAGGTTTAGAAGAGCCTGGCCTTAATCGCGTTATCAATGCCGGTTATTCTTTACTTCATTTACAAACTTACTTTACTGCAGGTGTTAAAGAAGTTCGTGCGTGGACAGTAAAGCAAAATGCTACGGCACCTCAAGCTGCCGGTGTTATCCATACCGACTTTGAAAAAGGCTTTATACGTGCTGAAGTAATAGCGTATGACGATTTTATAGAGTTTAACGGTGAGTCGGGTGCTAAAGAAGCAGGTAAATGGCGTCTGGAAGGTAAAGAGTACCGCGTTAAAGATGGTGATGTTGTTCATTTCAGGTTTAACGTTTAATCATAAAACTTAAATCTATTATATAAAGGAGCTTCGGCTCCTTTTTTGTATCCATAAGCCAAAACATCTGAAGTATTAAAATGAGTAAATATCATTAACAAATAACAAACACAATAAAAACACAATAAAAACAACAGACTAAAAATAAAGCAAACAGTTCAAGAAATACGAAAAAAACTTGTTTTATTTCAAAAATATACCACAATTACAATTATAGCAGCCCGTTATGAAGCTCCCCATCAGGCCAGCAACTTCAAGCATCAGTAACAAAAAAGGTAAACCATGAAAAAAACACTCCTACTCGCAACTTTAATAGCAACAACCGTAACTTTCGCCCCTGTAACTAAAGCAGATAACTTGTCACTTCGTATTTGTGAGTACGTTGCAGCCAATGATAAAAACCGCTTGCGTTCTTTTATGAAGCAAAATAAATTGAAAATTCGTACAGTTTTTAAATCCATCAAGTGTAATGGACAAAATCTATTAGTTTTTGCTGCATCCAACAAAGCATTAGAAACAGGTGAATATCTTATAGGCAAAGTTCCGGCAAAAGAAGTAAAAAAACATATTGCTGATATTGGCAAATATTCAAAACATCTTGAAGAAGAAGCAAATGATAGAATTAATTAATTAATTTTATTTTGAGTAATTTTTTCTTTAACATAAAGCAAGCGCCTACGGTTCTTGCTTTTATATTATAGACTATTTGATTTTCTAGAATATTAAGTAAGCAAATTGTTCTCTAAACAAGCAAACAGAAAAAAAGTATCAATTATTGTAAAAAAACGGTTGACGTAGCCTAAGCAGATTTGCATAATACGCGCCACTTGCTGAGAGGCAATACGGAAAGGCTACATAGCTCAGCTGGTTAGAGCACATCACTCATAATGATGGGGTCCCAGGTTCAAATCCCGGTGTAGCCACCATTTAACTCTTAGTAGTGAAAGTAGTATTAGAAGAAATGCGGGTTTGGCGGAATTGGTAGACGCGCTGGATTTAGGTTCCAGTATCGCAAGATGTGAGAGTTCAAGTCTCTTGACCCGTACCATTCTAACTAACATTTATCATCATGATAATTGTTAGAAAGTAAGTAACATTGCAGGGGTATAGCCAAGCGGTAAGGCAGCTGGTTTTGATCCAGTCATTCAGAGGTTCAAATCCTCTTACCCCTGCCACTTTCTTTGTTTAACATTCATTTTAAAATCTTACTAAGTTCTTAAAAAATATTAAACATATTTAAGTGATTTACTTATTTATAATTTAGAGATATCTACAGGGGTATAGCCAAGCGGTAAGGCAGCTGGTTTTGATCCAGTCATTCAGAGGTTCAAATCCTCTTACCCCTGCCATTCTTTCCATTACTAATCTAAAAATCCAACACACATCGTCATTGCATAGTAATAGCTTTATTAAAATATAAGAGAAGTTCCGCTTACATTTTAGATTTCAGACCATACAAGTCATTAAACACCACAAGCGTAAGCTAAAGCCTTATTTTTCAAGAACGGTATCTTATTCGACATAGTAAGCCCGATATTTCGAAAGAGCTTTAAAGCTGGTGAAGGGTGGCTAAACGTTGCATATAGTGAATCCATTGTAGACATCATCAACAAGTTGTCTTTACGTCGCATAGATTCATAACGAGATAACACTTCAGGTTCATACCAACACTCACCATTTCCAATTGCAGTGGCTATAACAGTTTGTAATGCTTTAACATCCTTAAAACCGAGATTAACTCCCTGCCCTGCCATTGGGTTAATCGTGTGAGCCGCATCACCTAACAAGAGAACTTGTCCTTTTTGATAAGTATTTGCATGTCTGCGGCTTAACGGAAATGCTCCTTTAGCAATAACGTTTATTTTACCCAAGCGTTTTGGGAATTTTTGTAAGACTTCTGCTTGCAGTTGCTTATTAGTTAAAGCCGATAATTTTTTTATCTCTGCTTTTTTGTGATACCAAACCAAAGAGGCATATCCACCTAGTTCACTTTTCCCTGATAAAGGTAATAAAGCCACCGGGCCGGTTTCAAAGAACTGTTGCCAAGTAATATCTTGTTGGTGTGATTCAGTTTCAACATTTATAAGCATCGCAGACTGCTGATAATCCCAACCTGTCATGCCAATATTGGCTAATTTTCTAACCTGAGAATTAGCACCATCAGCTGCAATAAGCATCTTTGTCTTTATTTCAATATTTTCTGAATTCTCATTATTGACTATAGATAGGTTAACTTCTTTATTTGCAGATGAAAAATTCACTAAACTTGCCGGACAAAATAAAGTGATCCCTTGATGTTTTTTTATTTGTTGCCACAACGAAAGCTGAATTAAGCGATTTTCAATGATATGCCCTAAATGTGTTTGTTTAATATCATCAGCATTGAATTCGGTATAACTGACCTGATGCTCCCAAACCCCTAAACGTTTATAAGGACATAATCGCCATTGTTGCAATTGTGACCAAGCATCTAGCTGAGTGAGCAAATGTTCAGAAGCAAGTGAAATAGCTGAAACTCGTAAATCTAATACTTGGGAGCTATCAAAACCTTTAGGTTGGGATTGCTCAACAATAGCTACTTTAAGCCCTAGATTTGCTAATGACAAAGCACTAGCAGCACCAACCATACCACCACCAACAATCACACAATCAAAATTATTCATAATATTTACGCTTAATTATCCAATTATTTTTCAAGTTCATTCTAACCAACCTATATCACTTATACGAATATTTATTATCTGCAACAAGGAAAAATTGTTAAGCCTTACACTGCTTTACTTAAAGTTTAATCAGGTACTAGCGTCAAGCGCCAAGAAGGAGTAAAATACGCGTCCTTAAATTGAACTAATCATGAAGCTATATGTTTCGTATTAGCTTCTTTAGATTTTTTGATATTTAATGAGTGAAAAGTTAATGAGTAAAAAGCTATACATCAAAACTTGGGGTTGCCAAATGAACGAGTATGACTCGCAAAAAATGGCTGAATTATTAGACTCAACGCATGGTTTTGTATTAGCCGACGAAGCTGAAGATGCTGATGTTATCTTATTAAACACTTGTTCTATCCGTGAAAAAGCACAAGAAAAAGTATTCCACCAATTAGGTCGCTGGAAAAAACTAAAAGAAAATAATCCTGATTTACTTATTGGCGTCGGCGGCTGTGTTGCTTCCCAAGAAGGTGATGCCATTCGTCAAAGAGCACCTTATGTTGATATGGTTTTTGGACCACAAACATTACATCGTTTACCTGAAATGATCCAACAAGTTACCGGTGACCATAGCCCGGTTGTTGATGTAAGTTTTCCAGAAATTGAAAAGTTTGATCGTCTTCCTGAGCCTAAAGCTGAAGGCGCAAGTGCTTTTGTATCAATTATGGAAGGCTGCAGTAAATACTGTACTTTCTGTGTTGTACCTTACACACGTGGTGAAGAAGTGAGCCGTCCGCTTGACGATGTTTTATATGAAATAGCTCAACTTGCTGCTCAAGGTGTTCGTGAAGTAAATTTACTAGGACAAAACGTGAACGGCTATCGCGGTGTAACGCACGATGATGAAATTTGTCGTTTTTCAGAGTTATTGCGCTTGGTCGCTACGGTTGATGGTATTGACAGAGTGCGTTATACAACATCACATCCTATTGAATTTACCGATGATATCATTGATGTATACAAAGACGTTCCTGAATTAGTTAGCCACTTACATTTACCGGTACAAAGTGGTTCAGATCGCATATTAACGCAAATGAAGCGTGGCCATACCGCTTTAGAATATAAGTCTCAAATTAGAAAACTTAAAAAATCACGGCCTGATATTTGTATGTCGTCTGATTTTATTATCGGTTTCCCTGGTGAAACCGATGATGATTTTCAGGCAACGATGGATTTAATTAAAGCCGTAGATTTCGATTTAAGTTTTAGCTTTATCTACAGCGCACGCCCAGGTACACCGGCTGCAGATATGGTTGACGATATAAGCGATGTTACTAAAAAACAACGTTTACAAATTCTTCAAGACCAAATTACCCATCAAGCATTACGTATTGCTCGTCAAATGTTAAATACAGAGCAACGTATTTTAGTTGAAGGCCCTTCAAAGAAAAACCCAATGGAATTACGTGGTAAAACAGAGAATAACCGCACAGTTAACTTTGTGGCTCCGCATACAGTTATTGGTCAGTTTGTTGATATTAAAATTACAGATGTTTACGCAAACTCATTACGTGGTGAATTAGTACGCGAAGAAAGTGAAATGGGCTTACGTATTGCACATTCACCTGAAGACATCTTAGCGAACAGTCATCATACGAGTAGCAGTAACATTGACGATTTAGGTGTGGGTACGTTTACACCTTAATCTTATTTTAATCATAGCTTATAAAAACGGATATAAATTTGACGACGAGCATCAGTAAGAAATTTAACTTAGAGCCAATTGATAATAATCGCTTAGCTAATTTATGTGGTTCAATGGATAATCATTTAAAAACCATTGAACGTCGCCTAGGTGTTAAATTAAGTTATAGCAGTAATCAATTTAAAGTGATGGGTGAACCGAGCAACTGTGATGCTGTAATCATCTTACTGAAGAATTTATATATCGAGACAGCAACCGTCAAAAATCAGCTAAAAGAAATCAGTGAAGAAATGGTTCACCTTGCTATTTTAGACGCAAAAGTTCTTGAGCAAGAACCGACTAAAGTTGATGTTGATTTCGACAAATTAGTGACGATTAAAACCAAACGAGGTGTTATAAAACCTCGCAATCCCAATCAACAAAGCTACGTTCAGAACATTCTCAGTAATGACATTAGTTTTGGTGTTGGTGTTGCAGGAACAGGTAAAACCTACTTAGCGGTTGCTTGTGCTGTTGAAGCATTAGAGCGACAGGAAGTTCGCCGCATTATGTTAACTCGCCCAGCGGTTGAAGCCGGCGAAAAGCTGGGTTTCCTTCCTGGTGATTTATCACAAAAAGTAGATCCTTACCTGCGTCCATTATACGATGCACTATTTGAAATGCTTGGCTTCGAAAAAGTTGAGAAGCTGATCGAACGTAATGTGATAGAAATTGCACCGCTCGCTTACATGCGCGGTAGAACATTAAACGATGCTTTTATTATTCTTGATGAAAGCCAAAATACCACCGTCGAACAAATGAAAATGTTCCTTACTCGTATTGGTTTTAATGCCCGTGCAGTGATCACTGGTGATATTACTCAGGTAGACTTGCCACGTGGTGCAAAATCCGGTTTACGCCATGCTATTGAAGTACTTGATGATATTTCTGGAATTAGTTTCAATTACTTTCAGTCAACAGATATTGTACGTCACCCTGTGGTTGCAAGAATTGTCGATGCTTATGATGCTTTTGAACAAAAAGAGAAACGTTTCAAAGAAGCAAAAAAACAGCACAATTCCCATGATGTTTCGGAAAAGAAAACGTGACCATTACCCTAGATCTTCAACAAGCTTGTGATACGCCTAATTTACCAACGAACACACAATTTCAACTTTGGGTTGATACCGCTTTAAATCAATACCAAAAAGATTTTGAACTCACTATTCGGCTTGTTGAGATTCTAGAAAGCCAATCACTTAATTTGCAATATAGAGAAAAAGATAAACCGACAAATGTTTTATCTTTTCCTTTTGAAGTGCCAGAAGGAATTGAGCTAGACCTACTCGGTGATTTAGTTATTTGCGCTGATGTAGTATCAGCAGAAGCAAAAGAACAACACAAAAACCTTCATAATCACTGGGCTCATATGGTTATTCATGGCTGTTTACATTTATTAGGTTACGATCATATAGACGATAATGAAGCTACTGAAATGGAAGCACTTGAAAAAAAATTGTTGAACAAACTAAACATATCAGATCCTTATATTATAAATGAATAGTATGATTCATTTATAATCCGTTACACAAATAATCATTTACCACTTGAATTTACTTTCAATTGATTAGAAACTAAGCAGCAAGCTAACCTTACAGGAAATAAATAAGCTCTATGAGCGATGACCAACCCCATTCTAGCAACGGCTCTGCAAATAAATCGATACTTGATAAATTAGTACAAGTATTCACTGGAGAGCCGAGAAACAAGGAAGAACTGGTTGAAGTGTTAAATGACGCTGAAGACCGTGACTTAATTAAACCTGAAACCAAATTAATGATCCAGGGTGTATTAGAAGTCTCTGATATGCGTGTGCGTGACATTATGATCCCAAGATCACAAATGATCACGCTAGATATCAATAATACGCTCGAAAAATCCTTACCTATTATTTTAGAATCTGGTCATTCGAGATTTCCTGTGATCAATGACGACATTGATCATATTGAAGGTATTTTGTTAGCGAAAGACTTACTCGCTTATGGTTTTGGTCAACAAGAAGAATGTACGATAGCAGAAATAATCCGTCCATCTATTATTGTTCCTGAAAGTAAAAAAGTTGAACCTTTATTAAATGAATTTCGGTCAAAACGCTATCACATGGCCGTTGTAGTTGACGAATATGGTGGTGTTTCAGGTCTAGTTACCATTGAAGATATTCTAGAACTCATTGTTGGCGAAATTGAAGATGAAACTGATGATGAAATTCAACAAGACATCAAACACCTTGCCAGTAATGTTTACCAGGTAAATGCACTCACTGAGCTTGATGACTTCAATGAATATTTTAATACTGACTTCGATGAAAATGATGCCGATACAATAGGCGGCGTTGTTTTACATCAATTTGGTCATATGCCGAAAAAAGGTGAGTTAGTGATGATAGGTGATTTTGAATTTAAAATTACTGCTGGCAATAATCGCCGTATCCAAACCCTACATATTATCATTCCCAAAGCACATAAAATTACTGGAAAAATTGTCGATTAGCCTTGATGAGCATCAAAACACTAGGTATTAACCTAATACAGCGCCTACGCGCCAACTTACTTAATAAGCAGAACTTATTTAGCTTTATTTCTGGCCTAATTTTAGTCTTTGCGTATGCGCCGTTTTCTCAATGGTGGGTTATGTTTATTATTCTCCCGCTATTTTTCAACTCAATAAATGGCGCTAGTGTAAGGACCTCGACTAAGCAGGGCTTCATTTTTGCATTAGGCTGGTTTGCGAGTGGAATTAGCTGGGTTCATGTCAGTATTGATCAATTCGGTGGCTTGCCACTCATATTCTCATTGTTACTCATGTTACTACTTTGCTGCTATTTGGCGCTTTACCCTGCTCTCGCTTGTTATCTATCCAGTAGGTTTTCACCAAACCGGCAATTTTCACTATGGTTACTTCCTGCTTTTTGGATGGTTAGTGAGTATTTACGCACTAATGTCTTAACAGGATTTCCTTGGTTGTCTATCGGTTATAGCCAAATTGACGGACCATTATCTAGTTTCGCGCCAGTTATCGGTGAAGTTGGAATTAGTGCATTGTTACTCATTATTAGCATTGCACTGATCAATACCGTTAAATGTTTTTATCGTAAATCGCATTTGTTATTACTGTCTGTAATTGCCCTTAGCAGTTATCTATTAACTAACATCGCTTGGGTAAATTCCACACAGGTCACAGTGACAACAGCATTAGTGCAAGGCAATATTGAACAATCCATGAAGTTTGAGCCAGAAAAAGAATGGCCAACCATGCTGCTCTATCTTGACCATGCAAGAGAAAACTATGATGCAGATATTATTATCTGGCCAGAAAACGCAATTACTGCATTAGAACCAACCGCACAAGACTTTCTCGTTTTAGCTGATAAGTCTGCCGCATTAAATAACAGTGCAATAATTACGGGCATTTTAAATTATAAATTTGATTCAAAAGCATATTTCAATTCATTAGTGGTACTCGGTAAAAAGGAAAGCACCGATAAAACCGGCCATTACCGTTATGAACACCAAAATCGTTATTATAAAAATCACTTACTCCCAATAGGTGAATTCGTACCTTTTGGAGAATTGTTAAGAACTATAGCGCCTATCTTTAATTTACCATATTCCTCATTTACTCGAGGCGACTATGTTCAGCCAAATTTAATAGCAAATGGCCATCATATATTACCGCTGATTTGTTTTGAAATAGCCTTTCCTGAGCAACTCGCGGCTAACTTTACTGATGAAACTAATATACTACTTACAGTAAGTAATGATTCATGGTTTGGTGATTCTCATGGCCCTCACCAACACCTAGAAATAGCGAGAATGCGTGCATTAGAGTTTGGTCGACCATTGCTTCGCACAACAAATAATGGCATAACAGCCATCGTTGATCATCAAGGAAATATACAAGCAAAACTGCCACAATTTACCGAAGCTGTGCTGAAAGCTGAAATAAAATTGGTGGAAGGAAAAACTTTTTATAGTCAATATTACCCATTAATTCACTGGCTATTTCCTTTTTTATTATTGGTTGTATTCTTTATTTTTCAGCGGTTCCCCCTTAAAAAGAGCACAGCATAAAACCAAACAAATCTTAATTACTTAAATTTATTTTCAGAATTTATAAACCTTTCCCCCTGTTCTCACGACTTACTTTGAGATATTCGGGGGAAATCATGAAAATTAAAGACACCAGTGAACAAGATATTCAGGTAATCACATCCACTCATAAACCAAAACGTTTTACACTTATTGCTATTGGAGCCCTGTTAGCAGCCGCTTTAATCTGGCAAGTGGCACCGTCTGCTAAAAGGTGGAGTCAAGCAGAAAAATCAATTTCCATTGACCGTATAAGAATTGCCACCATTACCCGTGGCGATTTCACTCGCGACATTTCGGTTTTAGGCCGTGTCGTTGCGGCAGTAAGACCAACAGTATATAGTCCTGCTGACGGTACAATTACTTTAGCAATTGAAGCCGGTCATGAAGTAGAAGCTGGGCAAACTTTAGCAATTGTCGACAGTCCTGAACTGACTAGCCAACTTTCTCAACAACAAGCAATATTTGAAGGCTTGCAATCAAGCTTTGAACGCCAAAAAATACTCGCCAAAAAACAACAGTTAATTGACCGAAAAGCGGTTGATCTTGCTAACGTGAAATTAACGGCGGCGAAACGTGAAAAACGAAGAGCAGATCAAGGTTATAAGAAAAATGCCATTAGCCAAATAGACTTTGAAAAATCACAAGATGAACTTGAAAATGCGAGTTTTTTACAAAGACATGCAGAACAAGATGCCGCACTTAATATTGAAAGTTTAGACTTTGACAGTAAATCATTGTTATTAGATTTACGTCGTCAAAAACTCATGTTGGCAGAGCTTCAACGACAAGTTGACGGGTTAACAATCATATCCCCCGTAAAGGGAATTGTTGGCAATCTCAATATTCAAAACAAAACTTTTTTAAGTAAAAATCAAGCTATTTTAACCGTGGTGGATTTAAGCCAGTTTGAAGTTGAAATTGATATTCCCGAAAGTTATGCCGACGACTTAGCGCTAGGAATGACGGTCGCCATTCAATTTGAACAACAAAGTTTTAGTGCTCGTCTAGTAACAATTTCCCCCGAAATACTGAATAATCAGGTTACTGGGCGAGTACGTTTCTTAGATAAAATACCAGTAAAGCTTCGTCAAAACCAACGGTTAAATACCCAAATAATTCTTGAACAAAAATTCGATATTCTGCAAGTTAAGCGCGGCCAGTTCTTAGAAAGTAGTGGTGGACGATATGCTTACTTAATTAAAGATGGTCTCGCACATAAAACGGTTATTACAACAGGCGCGCGTAGCTTAAGCCATGTAGAAGTACTCAATGGCTTATCTGCAGGCGACCAAATTATTATCTCAGGGACTGACAGTTTCAATTCAGCCGAGAAGATTTTACTCAGTCAAAATTAAACCATCAATGTTAACTCATCAATATTAGAAATAAATCCAAACGATATATATCGAACAAAAAAGGATCGTAATTATGCTTGTTATGAAAAATGTAAATAAAATATTTCAAACCGCTGATATCCAAACTCATGCCCTAAGAGATTTCAACTTGACGGTGAATGAAGGGGATTTTCTCAGCGTCACAGGACCTTCAGGTTCAGGAAAAACAACCTTTTTGAATATTGCAGGTTTACTTGAAACTTATACTAACGGCGACTTTTTACTTGATGGTGAAGATGTTGGCAAACTGAACGATAAAGGCCGTTCAAGAATGCGTAATGAAAAAATAGGTTTCATTTTTCAAGGTTTTAATCTAATTCCTGATTTGAATCTTTATGACAATGTTGATGTACCCCTGCGCTATCGTGGCTTTAATGCAAAAGAGCGTAAGCGTAGGATTATAGAAAACCTAGATCGAGTCGGTTTAGCGTCACGGTTGAAGCATTTACCCAGCCAGTTGTCAGGAGGACAACAACAACGAGTCGCTATTGCTAGAGCTTTAGCCACCGATCCTCGTTTTCTTTTAGCCGATGAACCTACCGGAAATTTAGACTCAGAAATGGCACAAGGTGTGATGAGTTTATTGGAAGAAATTAATCAGCAAGGTACCACGATTATTATGGTTACCCATGATGCCACGCTAGCGAAAAGAGCGAGACGGCAAGTACAAGTAAAAGATGGCCGTGTCATTGAGTTAGACCTTGTCAACCATAGAGCTATCGCTTAATTATTCGCAAAGGACTTATCATGTTTAATTATTATTTGAAAATTGCGTGGATCAGTATTTTAAGGCATTGGGGGCTTAGTTTGCTGATGATTTGCGCTATCGGTTTAGGAATTGGCGCAGCGATGACCACTATCACAGTAAATTACTTGATGTCAGCGGACCCCATCCCCCATAAAAGTAAACAACTTTATTATGTACAACTTGATAGTTGGGATGTTAACGATCCTTTTGATGAAGGTTTAAATCCTCCGGATCAACTTACTTTTACTGACACTACCAATTTATGGAACGCACAAAAGGCGTTTCGCCAAAATGCACAAGCACAAGCTAATGGTGTTATCGAGCCTAATGACCCGGAATTATTACCAATGTCGGTGAGTGGACGCGCTAATACAGCCGACTTTTTTACCATGTTTGATGTGCCATTTATTTATGGCAGCGGTTGGACACATCAGGCTGATGTCAATAAAGAACAAGTCATAGTGTTAAACAAAGTCACTAACGACAAACTTTTTGGCGGTGAAGACTCTGTCGGTCAAACAATTAAGTTGGATGGCAATGTATTCAAAATTGTTGGTGTCATCGACCAATGGCAGCCCAAACCGCGTTTTTATGATATTACCACTGGTGCCTTTAACGACTCTGAAGATATTTTTGTACCTTTTAGTATGATCGCCGAACAAAAAATTGGCCGCTCAGGCAATACTAATTGCTGGAAGCCCTCTGGCGATGGTTTCAGTGCTTTTTTAGTCTCTGAATGTATTTGGACGCAGTTTTGGGTTGAGTTAAAAACACAGCAAGACAAAGAAGAATACCTGACATTTCTTAATGCTTATGTGGAAGAGCAAAAAGCTTATGGACGCTTTTTACGTCCGATGGACAATAGACTTAGTAATGTTATGCAGTGGCTTGAAAATCAAGAAGTCGTCGCTGATGACGCTAAAATGATGATGGCAATGTCATTTATGTTTTTAATCGTTTGCTTGTTAAATACCGTTGGTTTATTACTGGCTAAATTTTTAGGTAAAGCCCCTGAAATTGGTTTGCGCCAAGCACTTGGTGCAAGTAGAGCAACACTCTTTAGCCAATATATTATTGAGTCCGCTTGTATTGGCTTAGCGGGAGGGCTATTAGGATTAGTTTTAGCCTACTTAGGATTGATAGGTGTTGAAAGCCTTTATGGCGATTATATGCAGGGGCTAGCAACACTGGATAGTACCATGATGATTTTGGCACTGGCTCTAGCCTTAGTATCATCAATTATTTCCGGTATATACCCTACTTGGCGAGCTTGTAATATTCAGCCTGCTCAACAACTCAAAAGCCAATAATAAGGAACGAATCATGTTAGAAATAGGATTAATCTTTCGCGCCTTAATGCGCAATAAAATGGGTGCCATACTTATCGCATTACAAATAGCCTTAACCATGGCTATTATGGTTAATGCCATATTTATGATCCAAGATAGACAACAACAAATGAAGCGCCCGAGTGGTATCGATGAAAACAATACCTTTTATTTAACTAATACCGTGTTTGCTCAAGATCATAATTTTCAAGCTGAGCTGCAAACCGACTTAAATACCCTTAGAAAAATACCAGGTATTGTTGATGCGATACAAATAAATGCCATTCCACTCAGTGGTGGTGGTTGGTCGATGTCATTACAGCATGAGCCTGGTGAAGACAAAGATGCTATTGGTAGTGCACTGTACATGGTTGATGAACACGGTATTAATACTATGGGCTTAAACCTTATTGCTGGAGAAAACTTTAGCCAAGAAGATATTCAATGGCGTGGACAGGGTCAGTCAACATGGCCGCCAAAAACGATCATAACAAAAGCATTTGCTGCTCAACTGTTTCCTGATGATTGGCAGTCTGCAATAGGAAAAACCTTTTATATTTCACAAACTCAACCGATGCAAATTATTGGTATCGTTGAGGCTTTGCAGGCACCATGGAATGGTTGGGATGGGGTTGAACGCAGTATGTTAGTGCCTTTTCAAATTGAGTCATCAAGTAGTTATTATTTTATCCGTACAGAACCAGGTAAACGAGACAGAATGATGCCGGTCATTGAAAAAGTGTTAGCTGAAAGTAACAAAGGTCGGATAATTCGCCGGATAACGACAGTTGAAGATACCCGTAAGCGCAGTTATCGCCAGCACAACGCCACCAATAAAATATTAACGACCGTTGTTGCTACACTCACCTTGATCACAAGTTTTGGCATTGTAGGATTAGCCATTTTTAGTATTAACCGCCGAACCAAACAAATAGGCACAAGGCGTGCTTTAGGGGCAACTCGTTGGCAGATTATGCGCTACTTTATGGTAGAGAACTTCTTAATTTCAACTGTGGGGGTATTCATCGGTTCAATAGGTGCTATCGGCTTAAATATGTGGCTAGTATCAACCTTTAACTTAACCCCTATTAGTTTTGAATTAATACTATTTGGCATTGTGGCGTTATTTATTGTCGGTCAACTTGCGGTGCTTTACCCCGCAAGGAAAGCAGCACTCATAGCGCCAGCTACTGCAACAAGAACGATTTAGTTTAAAGAAATTACTCTTTTAAGATTATTTTCTTGGTTGATAAGGGGACTATTTAAGTGCCCTTTTTTATGTCAAAAATTAGTATTATTTAAAAAAGACATGATAAAGTAAAACACTGATTTCCTTAAAACAATTATAATATGAAAAAATCATCCAAATTATTTAGCTATGCCGCATTCAGCTTTAGCTTAGTCGCTCAATTTGCATTTTCTCAAACGACTTTAATTGAAAACGTTCAAGGTTATACACTTGTAGAAAGTAAATTAAAGCAATTTAGTGCGATACAATTTACTGATGACAAGATTGATAAACTCTATATAAAAGGTGAAAGGTTACCTAAATCGGAAAATATAACGTTCATCAATGGTCATGGAAAAACCTTGATGCCTGGTTTAATTGATGCTCATGGACATATATTGAGTTACGGCTTAAGTTTGATGCAAGCAAGTTTGCTGGGCACACTTTCAGAAGATTCCGCAGTCAAATCAGCCGTTGAATACGCTAAAACCAACCCTGGTATTACTTGGGTTCAAGGTCGTGGCTGGAATCAAACCCAGTGGGCAAACACACAATTTCCAACAGCTAAATCTTTAGACGAACACTTCCCGAATACACCTGTTTGGTTACGCAGAGTTGATGGTCATGCTGGTTGGGCGAATACAAAAGCAATGGAACTTGCAGGTATTACCTCTGAGACAAAGAGTCCAGAAGGTGGTGCTATAATTCGCGATGAGTCAGGTAAACCAACAGGGATCTTTGTTGATAACGCCATGGACTTAATGACTAAGAGCATTCCTCCATTGACTAAGCAGGAGAAAAAAATTGTTTTACAAAAGGCCTTAAATAAACTGGTCTCTTTTGGCTTAACCAGTGTTCATGACGCGGGAATATTTACAGATAACCTTGAGATTTTCAAAGAACTCAGTAATGAAAATATCTTACCTATGCGTATCAATGCTATGTTGTATTTACCCTCAGATCATTGGCAAGAAACACTAAAGCAAGGACCATTCACCAGCAGTGATCACATGCTCAATTTCAATAGTGTAAAAATTCAAGCTGATGGTGCTTTAGGTAGTCGTGGCGCTTCATTAATTGCTGACTACTCAGATCATGCTGGCCATAAAGGTCTTTTATTACATAACAAAAAGAAATTAACCAAATATATTCAAACAGCGATGAAAGCGGGCTTTCAGGTGAACACTCATGCCATCGGTGATAATGCCAATAAAGTGATTTTAGATTTATATCAAGAACAAATAAAAGCAACAAAAAGCCAAGCACTTCGCCATAGAATTGAACACGCCCAAATATTGCAATTAAGCGACATTCCTCGTTTTTCTGAGCTAAATCTCATCGCTTCAATGCAAGCGACTCATGCCACTAGTGATAAAAACATGGCGGTTGACCGTGTAGGTAAACAACGTATTTTAGGTGCTTATGCATGGCGAAAGTTAATGAATGCTCAAGTTGTTATTGCTGCAGGCTCAGACTTCCCTGTAGAATCTCCTAACCCATTTTTCGGCTTGCACTCGTCAGTAACACGTCAAGACCATCAAAACCAACCTGAAAACGGTTGGTACAGTGAAGAGAGTATGACTCGTCTCGAAGCCTTGCGAAGCTTTACCGTAGATGCAGCATATGCCGGACATCAAGAGAATATTATCGGTAGCTTGGAAAAAGGTAAAAAAGCAGATTTTATCTTATTAGAGAATAATTACTTTACCGAGAATCAACAAAACATTTGGAAGAATAAAGTATTAGCGACATGGGTTAATGGTAAAAAGGTATACCAAAAATAACCTGGCTACCTAATGAAAGTAACGCATAAAAAGGCCCTATTTTATTTAGGGCTTTTTTATGACACTTCATTTATTAGGAACTATTACTCCTTGTACATTGTCACTTGGTTTCGACCTGCATCTTTTGAGCGATACATGGCCGAGTCTGCACACTCTATCCAAGCTTCGTAGGTTTCAATGCTGCTGTCTATTTCAGCAATACCCATGCTCACAGTGTACTTCAAATCAATGTCATTATATTTAACGACTGCTTTTTCTATCTCTGCCCTCAAGCGTTCTGCAAATACTTTTCCATTTTCTGCTGGTGTGTCTGCTAATAATATTACAAATTCTTCACCGCCATAACGCCCAGAAACATCGGTTTCACGAACATGATGACGAATAAGTCCTGAAATATGACGAATAACTTCATCCCCTACGACATGTCCGTAGGTGTCATTAATATCTTTAAATTTATCAATATCAATCATCACTAAACAGCTAGGATTTTGACTACGGATCCAACGCTTAAATTCAGCTTGTAGACAATGTTGCCAGTGTGTGCGATTAAATAATTTAGTCAAACCATCTGTTTGACTCAAAATAGCTAACTCTTTATTCGCTTGCACTAAATCTTTTTTGTGAGAAGCATTATCAGTAACATCATAAATGATTAAACACAGATGAGTAACAATTCCGGTTGCCGACATCAGAGGAATAAAAGTGGTGTTTTGGTACATATAATCAGCCGCACCCGTTATCGGACGGTAATTTTGAAATTTAAATAAATAGGGGCGTTGTTCCCAGATAGTAAAAGCTTTATTTTTTAATAAAAATACTGACTCTGCTTTACGCTTAAACCAATCTTCAGGGATTTCATCAAACAAAGGGAATAGCACTTTATCTTTTACTTCACGTGGCAGCAAACCACTGTGATTCTCCATAAATCCATTCCATATTTGAACCTTGTAATCCCTATCTAGTACGACCAAGCCTACATCTATGGTATGTAGCATTTCCATTAACCAATGTAATTCATTTATTTGTGATGTTTCTAATGACATAGTTAATCCAGTAAGTAAGAGATTTTATTATTAAGTGTACGCATAGACTCTTCAGTAAAGAGTAAGAGTAAATCACACTTTATTGAATAGTCTTCAATGCTATAACTAATTTCGATGGCTAATGTGCGTTTCCATTTTTTAGAATTTGTCGCTATTAATTCAGATATTTTTTTATGTTGTCCTAAAACAACGGGATGTCCTTGACTGAAAGGCATATCAAGTTGGGCAGAAACACCATTTAAGCAGGCACCAATTAGCACGTTAGCTAAATCCATTAACAGCTCAAGTTCAGTACTTTCATCAACTTCATATTTGTAATTCATTAAAGATGCTACATCTTTAAAGCTTGAATCATTTAAAATAAGTAAGGCTTCTCCTGAAATTCCTGCGCCAATAAAACCTTGGCAAATACCCGAAGTACTTTCTTGTTCTTCAACATCAGATAACGCCATACTCAATTCACTCACTTCAATTAAGTTAACATTAGGGATGGGGAGTACAACAAATACATCAAGTAAACGTGCTAATAAATCTCCTGCTTGCCCCATAGCAACATTGGCTATTTCTTGGTAACAATCTCTTAACTCAGGATCTAAGAAAAAATCCTCTGTGAGAACTTCCTTATTGACGCTCACAGTTGCCGCGGGGTGAGTGAGTGGTGCAAGTTCAACATGCGCAACAGGCGCTTTTTCTATTACAATGGGCAGCGGTTTTTCTTCATTATCATACTGAGTAAAAATACCATAAGCAGATAATATTTCGGTTAATTTAGTTTTATTAACCGGTTTCTGAATAAAGTCTAATGCACCTAAACTTGTCACACGCTGATGCGCTTCTGGTTGTATGTCACCAGAAATAACAATCACCATGGTATTTAAGTCTTCTTTAACAATCGTTTCAAGTACTTGGTAACCATCCATCAAGGGCATATTCAAATCAAGGAGAAGAACATCGCCTTTTCCTGCTTTAATAGCTTCAATGCCCTCTTTACCATTAGTAGCAAAACTAATGTCGACATCCCAGCCATCAGGCAATGAACGTGCGACTTGCTTTCGCGCCATGTTCGAGTCGTCACAAATTAAAAGGGGTATTGACATATTTTCATTATTCCTAATTCAAAGATAATAGTTGTAGCGATGATATTTCGATATTTTACTGTTTATCTATAAATAACAATAGATAATATTTGAAATAATGCACTAAATAATGGCTATTTTTTATAGGCAAAGTTAACATCTATACATCAATAATTATAAAACACTTTAACAATATGAAATTTTCAAATTTATTTCTTACTTTTTCACTGCTCTTTACTTTAAATGCTTTCACTATTTTTCAGATATCAGCAAGCCCACTTCATGACGATAATCTACAGCAAACAACGAATTTAGTTACAGCAAACAACAAGTTTATTACGCTACTAGGTACTCAAGTTGATGTAGGTCAAAAAGCACCTGATTTTAAAGTGGTAAATGGAAATTTTGCGCCTGTATCACTCTCTGAATTTTCAGGAAAAAATGTACTTATTTCAGTAGTTCCAAGTCTAGATACTGGCGTGTGTTCGGTTCAAACCAAACGTTTTAATGATGAGATAACCAATTTACCGAAAGACATCGTTATGTTAACAATTAGCAATGACTTACCTTTTGCACAGAAACGCTTTTGTAAAATCGAAAACATCGATAAATTGGTCGTATTGTCTGACTCAGTATGGCGTGATTTTGGTAGCAGTTATGGCTTACTTATTAAAGATATGGGCTTATTAACGCGGGCGATATTTATTATTGACTCATCAGGAATGATAGCTTACAAAGAGATTGTTGCGGATATTTCAAAGCACCCTGACTATGAACTAGCCCTTTCAACAATGAAAGCATTAAGCCCAGTAGAAGTATTAACTAAAGAAATATCACCTAAAGAAAAACAAAAACAACAACCTTAAATTTCAACAACTTAAAAATAATAATGTTTTATTTTTTACTTTTTACTTGAAAAACCCGTCATCAATCCCATCTTTAATAGTGTAGTCGCCACAAGCTAAACGGGGCTACATTAACCGCCTGTTCAATATTGAAAGGCACATTATATTCCTTAGAATAATAATTTCAGCATGACTGTTTCGCGACTATAAGTCGGTTATATCAAGCACAGAAATATTCCAAGGAAATCACATATTGCTAATGCCCTAAAATTTACATTATGGGTATAACAAATAGGATATGAATTATGCGTACACAAACAGATTTCAGCCCACTTTACCGCTCATTTATTGGTTTTGATCACTTAGCGGGTTTAATAGAAAAAGCTTCTCGATCTGATAAACAATCGTCTTACCCTCCTTACAATATTGAATTACTTGCTGAAGACCAATATAGAATCACCATGGCTATTGCAGGTTTCGCCGATGAGGATCTCGAGATAGAATCCAAACAAAACACCTTAGTTGTTATCGGCACTAAAGCCGCTAATAATAATAAAGAAGCACCACGAAAATTTTTACATCAAGGTCTCGCTGAACGTAACTTCGAACGAAAGTTTCAACTCGGTGATCATGTAAAAGTCATTGGCGCTTTTATGGAGCATGGTTTGCTTCATATTGATTTAGAAAGAGAAATACCAGAAGCATTGAAATCAAGAAAAATAGCGATAAATGGAAAAAGTTTATTGCAGACAAAAACTCCTATCGTTACTAACAAACCATTAGGAGAAAGCCCAAGCTAAATTCCTCAACTGTTATGTTTCTCCCTTATATTTTTGCCCAGTGAATAACTGGGCTTTTTTTGTTTAATAGGTCTGTAAATTTAACCGATGAATAAAGCACTTTGATTACACGACTATGGTAATTAACGTAAGTTATTTATTCATAACGTAACGCGTCAATTGGGTCTAAATTAGCAGCTTTTGCCGCAGGAATAATACCAAATAACAGGCCAACGCCAGCACTGAAGCCAAACGATAACACTACTGCCCATATAGGCACTTCTGCCGAAGGTAAATCAATAAGATTACTCACTAAAGCGCCAGCACCATAACCTAATGCTAATCCAATTAATCCTCCAAGCAAGCATAAGAATACGGCTTCAATGAGAAACTGTAAAAGTATATCAACACGTGTCGCGCCAAGTGCTTTCTGTATCCCTATTTCACGGGTACGTTCAGTCACAGAAACCAGCATAATGTTCATAATGCCGATGCCACCTACGAGTAATGAAATGCCAACCACACCACTCAATACCATCGTAGTACTTGATGTAATGTTATTTACGGTTTCAAGCATTTGCTCTGCCGTGCTAATTTTAAAGTCATCACTCGTTTCTTTTGATAAATTATGGTTACGACGCAGTAAATTTTTAATGTGCTGCTTAATGCTATCAAGCTGATTGGCATCATCTACTTGCAACGAAATACTTATATCGGGTTCTTCTGCACCACCAAGTAAAGCTCTTGTTGTGGTGTAAGGTAGGAGTATAAAGTCATCTTGGTCAAAACCAAAAAGTTTACCTCGTTTCTCCAGTACACCAATCACTTTAAACCATTCTCCGCCAATCATAATATATTGCCCAACGGGTGAGCCTTTAATTTCAAGTTTATCGATAATCGAATCGCCTAGCACAGCAACACGGCGTCGTGACTTATCATCATTGATATTAAAGAAACGACCAGACTCAGGAAAAATACCATACAAGGATTGATAACTAGACCCCGTCCCAACAACACGTGTTGCTGTGGACTCACCTTTATATTGCACCACGCCATTTGCACCAGTAGCAGCAACGGTCGGTGTAATATGGCTTATTCCTGATACCTTATGTTGAATCTCTATAAAATCACGATAACTTAATTTGGCTATTTTTCCTTGCAAGCGCTCTTTTAAGGGAGTGAATGCATTAATATTTACAACATTCGTACCCATATCATCAAACTGTGAAGTAATACTACTGCCTAACCCTTGCACAACAGAAACCACAGCAATAACAGATGCAACACCAATAATAATACCTAATGTTGTTAAGAAACTTCTAAAGCCATGAGCTCGAACAGAATGTGCTGCTGAACGGGTGCTTTCAACAATTTTAAATAAAACGCTAGACATGCTCAGCCACCTTTTGAAGTTGTTTTTTCTTATATTGCAACTCAATATCAGGGTTTGTAGAGTCAGCGACCAAACGACCATCCGTTAAACGAATAACACGTTGGCAACGGTCGGCAATTTCTTGTTCATGGGTAACAATAATAAGGGTTTGACCATCTTGATGCAGCTCATCAAATAAAGCCATTATTTCCATTGTTGTGGCTGAATCTAAGTTTCCTGTGGGTTCATCGGCCAAAAGTATTGCAGGTTCTGTAACTAATGCTCGAGCAATAGCAACACGCTGACGTTGCCCACCAGAGAGTTGATTTGGCAAATGATCAACACGATCTTTTAAACCAACTCGAGTGAGGGCTAGTTCAGCTTTTATCTTTCGTTCTTTAATTGGCATCCCGCGATAAATCAGTGGTTGCATAACATTTTGCAAAGCACTCGCTCGCGGCAATAAATTAAAACTTTGAAAGATAAAACCAATTTCTAAATTTCTAATTCCTGCAAGCGCAGATTCATCAAGCTTTGATACATCTTTATTTTTCAGATTATATGTACCACTTGTTGGATAATCTAAGCAGCCGAGAATATTCATCAAGGTCGACTTACCAGATCCTGATTGCCCAGTAATGGCAAGATAATCGTTACGTTGAATCTCAAGGTCAAAGTCATTGAGTGCATAAAACTCTTGGTTACCCATTTTATAGCGCTTTGCGACTTTACTTAATACAATAATTGCTTCAGTAGTCTTGTTTTCAATAAACTCTGCAGACATCATTTATGCCTCTTTATCAATCACTTTCACTGACTGAGCATCTTTTAATTTACCTAATGCCCTTGCTGGTCCAGTGATCACTTTGTCGCCAATTTGTATACCTGAAGAAATTTCTTGTAATCGGTCGTTTGAAATACCCAATTCAACGCTACGCTTGATGGCTTTACCGTCAATAAGCACAAAAACGTGGTCGAAGTTATCTTCATTTGCATCCTCATCATTTTCATCGTCATCTTTATGTTTTTCTTGTTCAGCAAAAATGACCGACTCACTCGGTACAGCTATGATTTTATTCTTACTTTGCGTATATATTTCCGCACGACAACTCATACCGGGTCTAACCGCAACTGCATTTGAGTCAGACAATAATATTTTCACTTTAAAGCTTAAACCTTGTCTTCCTTGTGCTCGTTTAGCCGTAGTTGCAATACTTTGAACTTCACCTTTTAGCGCATCATCAGGAAATGCCACTGCAAATATATCGGCTTGTTGCCCAACAAGAATATTGGCAATGTCAGCTTCATCAACTTGTACTTCGATAAGAATAGATGATGGATCAGCTAATGTGATCAAGTTCGAACCTGAAATATTAGTCGTTCCGCTAATCGCTGTTTCTCCTTGTTTAATATCTACTGAGGTCGCTATACCATTAATAGGTGAACGGAAAACGGTTTTATCCAAACGTTCCTGTGCTTTATCAAGTGTCGCTTCAGCTTGTAGTAACGATTCTTGACGAGAACGTAGATCAATTTTTGCTAATGCGTAATGGTTGTCTATAAGTTCATAGGCATCTCGATCAAGAATTTTTCGTTCATATAAATCATGCTTACGTTGCCATTGAGATTTCAAGTTTTCAATTTTCTTTTGTTGACGTTCTATCGCAATTTTTTGTATACGTACAAAAGCGGCTTGTTGCTCGACATCCGCACGAAAAGTGCGAGGTTCAAGACGCATTAATACTTGTCCCTTAGTCACCTCTTCACCTTCTTCTATCAACATTTCACTGACTTGACCTATTACCTCAGAGCGTAACTGAACCTGCTCTTTATATACTAAAGTGCCAGATGCCAAAATTGAGCGTTTTATGTTTTCAGCTTCAACCTGCTGAATTTTAACTTCGAGCGTTTGTGATTTACCCGTCTTTTTAAAATAAGCAAGACTTACTAGCCCAATAATGACAGCAATAATAATCAGTGATTTTTTCATTATTCAGCTCTCTTTAAGCGATAAACATAATATATAAAGCCCAACCGCCAAAGATAAAAATCTGCGGTGCTGCTGCAATGATGAGTGCTTTTTTAGATTCAATATTTAACCAAGAACGAAGGCCAATAGCGGTAACACCAATCATCCAAAATGAAAACAAGTTAATAGCTTCAAGAAAGCTGAACCACGCGTTACTTGGCTCAACAGAGAACAATAAACTATTGAAACTTGTTGGCTGTAAATCTTGCATTGAAACCATGCCATCTGCAGCAAAAAAGATAACGAGAGCACTAAGTGAAACAGATACGATAGTAGGAAGACTTGCCCACCATGTAAACGCAAACCATTGAGTAAATTTATATTCGCTACCTGCGCTAACTTTCGTCGCTATATTGTAATAAACGGCGGTAAGCATATTGATAACAACAAAACCTAATGTGCCACCAATAGCGGTAGTCCAAAGCATCGTATCTTTCTCATAGAAACTAGCAATGGTTTTCAACTCATCATCGGTCATTGGTTTTGAAGCTGCGGCCTGATTCAGCATTTGTTCTTTTAACCAAGCAAAATCAACGGCATTAAAGTAATACAAAAATAAAACAAACGTTGAAGTAATTAATAATATAAAAGGTAACCATGACCAGCCTTTTTTTTCTTTTATTGTGTCAAAGGCTACGCTAGGTGAAAGTATAGTATCCAAGCAAGCTTGAAATGGGTTTGCAGACATTTTCATAATGTTCTCTTTTGTGAGTTATTTCCAAATACAGCTATAACTTTTTTGCTTTTAAGTTATTACTGTGAAGCTAAGAATAGATGAATGACCATCTATCAATACCACATGTTATATTCGTATATTTTGTTGTTTTGCGGTTAATGTTGAGTCATTTTCATTCTTGCAATTTCATATTATCTAAAAAGTTCAGGGACATATTTTCCTTACTTTATTATTTGAATGGGCAGTGCTTTTTAATTCATAGTTAAGTTAGTCTTACAAAATTAAATTTTATTACAAATAATTATAATTTTTTATCAATATATACAAATTATTTTTTTATCGACAATAAAATATGAATATCACAAAGATTTATGTTTACTAAGAAGGTATTATATTCTCATAAGTTCTATCAATATTACGGTATGAAAATCAAGTGAACAAAGGATCTGAATTAAGAGCTCGTTATAACGACAATACACGTGGCGTCTATTTTATTGGCACAACCCCTCCGAAAAGTGATACGCCTGTAGAAAAAGTAGAAATGATTGCTAACAAACTTCTTGAACGGGTCAGCGACATCGATTTTGATGGTTTGATTGTCTATGATATTCAAGACGAAGATTCCCGTACCAATGTCCCCCGACCTTTTCCTTTTAAATCAACATTAGATCCCCGTTATTATTCTTCATTATTACAGAATAAATCTCAACGCCCGGTGATCACCTATAAAAGTGTTGTTCAGTCTAACAGCGATGATTTTGATCAGTGGGCGAATAAAGCTTGGCAAGACTATGGCATTCGTGATGTTGTTCTTGTTGGAAGCCCTTCACAGAAAAACAATATTTCTTTACCGCTTTCCAGTGCTTATAAAACGTTAGTTGATAATCAGCATGATTTTTTTATTGGCGGTATTACCATTGCTGAACGACATGCAAATAAAGGTAATGAACATACACGTTTAATAGAAAAGCATCAGCAAGGGTGTAACTTCTTTATATCTCAAGCTATTTATAACCCTCAAGCGACAATAGATATGTTAACGCGTTATGCGATTGAATGTCAGCAACAAGGGTTAAAACCACAACGTATAATATTAACGTTTTCACCGTGTGGCAGTAAAAAAACACTAGAATTTATTGAATGGCTCGGAGTAAGTGTTCCTGAAGCGACGAGTTTACGAATTCTTAACGCGGAAAAGCCGCTTTATGAATCTATTCGTATCTGTTTAAACACATTACAGCAAATACTCGACGCCGTATTACCTTACGATTTACCCTTAGGTTTAAATATTGAGAGCTTAACTAACCGTAAAGAAGAAATTGACGGTTCAATCTTGTTGTATAAATTACTCCGTTCTACAATGGAAAATTATTTGTCCAAACAAGAACTTGATCGACTAATTCATCAAAAGTAAGTTATTTGATTAAAAGTGGAGGTTAACCTTTGAAACTTATCATGAAAACAGAGTTTGATAATTTAAGAAATAATTCTCTTCACCAATATCAAAGCGACGCTAATGGCGAGAAGCAAGTTGTGAAGATTTATTTTGGCGAGTTACTTATCGCCAAAATGATCAAGCTAAAAAAATCTATTCGATATTTTGGAATAAAAGGTTACACGCAGTACTTATTAGAAGATGATGAGACCTAATTAAGACAGCACTTCGCCTTCAAAGTTAATGCCTTGCCAACCCTGCTTTATAAAATTTCTAATATTGGTGTGATCTGTCCCTTTTGGGGTTAACAAAACATCTTCACGATAATATTGACCAAAACACGCTAATGTTGCTTCTTCCGATAGACCATGTAATTTAGCAAAAGCAAAAATTTTACATGACCCCTCATTAGAACCAACTTCATTGGTTAAATCACCATTGCTGAACGTGCAAGGTTGATAATGGTAGTTAGCCGAAATTACGGTCATCACTTCACTGAATTCCACCTGTTCTGGTGTCGCGTTTAATTTTTTGAGAAAGTCATTTAACTTCATATTATTCCTATTCAAATTAATTTGTATTGCTAGAAAAAAGTCGCAAAACGACCACTATTATATAAGCCAGTCAGTAATCCTGAAGCGCCAGCTAAAAAGCCAAAGATCAAACCAAATTGGCACCAAAACTTATCTTTTCTACTCTGTTTAATCAAATTAGGCTCAATTGAACTCGGCTCTATCTTTTCTGTTTGCTCAGATGAAAAATATACTAATGCATTCACTCGTTGTGTTGAACGATAAACAACAATGAGCAAAGCAATAAAGAACAAACAAGGCATAACCCAACCTTGGGTTAACTCATAAGACAAGGTAAGAAAAATACCACTCAAAAATAAATGTAAGGCTGTTTTATTGCGTAAAGTAATAAGCTGTTCTTTCTGATTTTCATCTACAGACTTTGTAATAACTTTAGACATGCCCATATAGCTAGCTAACATGCCTAAGACTGCACCAAGCATTGCTCCACCTAGGGTAAATACTATTTTTGCTAACCAATGACTTTGACTACTCACTATACTTTTAGTAACTACCGCAGCCGCAACAGGTGAGCTAACAGATAATCCGGATAAAACTAACGCCGTTAAACCTAAAGGGCTCGTTGATAAAATAACTTTGCCATAACGTGCGAGTACCTGGTCTTTGATAAGTGCTCGAACGCGACTTAAACGCTTTCTTACCGTAGCTTCATTTATGCCTAAAAGTAGGGCTACAGACTGACTACTTTGCTGCTCTCGATAATATAACAGTATTATTTCTCGACTCTCGTCGGGTAATTCAGTTAACAAGGTTTGAATCAGAAGATTTTGCTCTTCACGTAATAGTTTTGCATCCGCTGAGTGGCTAGGATCAACCAGTGTAGCAAGCATTCGATCTATTTCATCACCTTTGACGTTACGATTAACCTTTTCATCTCGAAGATGATTGAAAGCAGTGTAACGGGTAATTTGTCGTACCCAAGGTAAAAAGCTTATATTTTCTTTTAGCTGATCTATTTCTCGCCACACTTTAATGAAAACTTTTTGGCTAACATCCTCACTACTATCAAGATCTTTTGTAATAGCTAAGGCTATAGCAGCCACTGTGTTAGTTAATTGCTCAATTAAACGGGTAAATGCAACTTGGTCACCTGATTTTGCTAAAGCAATATCAGGCAGTAATTGTTGTTCATTATTCAATAACATCTTTATATACGCCCTGTACTATTGAATCAACGTTAGTCATTATCCATCGGATATCATCCCGCGGAGTTAAGTGTCGAATAGCACTTTGGCTAATTATCTGAATATTAGTCAAACTATCTATGAATTGTTTAATCATACTGAGCCCTTAAATCATTATTTAGAAGCAGAAAACTTCCTCTTTCGTACCCAAGACACCATGACTATTCAATTCGTGACATTTTTCTATTACTTTCGAAACCAAATGTAACATTTGTGATTAACTTGTCTATAGAGTGAATAACATAATTTTGGTAAGCTGTTTTATATTGAGATTAAAGAAATAAACCAGAGGCTAAAACATGAAAATATTTCAAAACAAAGAAGTACAAGGCTTATGTTTATGTCTTGCAGTGATGGGTATAACCTATGCGCTTTTGTTAATGCTTTTAATTATGTTTACAGGCATTAAATTATATAAAACCGTTATTATTGTCGCCACAATTTCAAGCATACTTTTTACACTGGGCCTCAATCAACAAGTTAAAAATCGCTTGAAACATCAAATTGAAGGATTATTTGCAAAAAAATCTATCGCCTAATTATTATTCCCATCGCTATGGTATCAACTGTAGCGCTTCACCTTTCCAATATTAGCCATCTATTCTTTTACTATCGCATTGGTGGATACTCACTTTACTTGTTGCATGCTGATACTAAGATTAACCATAGGTTAATTTGTCTTCTGAAACTAATACCAAGTTGACTATATATCTGCTCACTTTTAATGGTTAAAACGAATAACTGCAACGTTGTATCATTAATAAGTAGAATGATGCCTACTGATTTTATACCTTGTATTTATCCGTTTTCCTTATAAAAAATCAAATGGCATACTAAATAAAACCTATGAAATTCAAACGATTAATTATTTTCAATATACCCATAAAAAAAGCTGCAACCTGAAGGGTGCAGCTTTTAGCGGATGAACATTAATATACTAAAGTAAAGTTATACCTCTGCTTTGTTCTGTCTTAACCAGTATGTTCCATAAAGTAATGAGATACCCACTAATACACTACCTATATTTAATTTAGCAATAAGTGCTTGTAATGGCACCGTTCTAGCTAGGTTATCTTGTCCTTGAATAGACTCAACAAATTGTGATGAAAGTGAGAAATAATCCAATAATAAGCTACTTATGTAGAATCCTGATAAATGGAAGTATTTCACAACAAAACCTTCAACCAATAGAATAACGGCCACAGGTAATATTGCCCATAAAAATGGTGCTTTATTAGCATACATAGACGCTAACATTAACCACGCAAATAAAGGTAACATCCAAATAGCAAAAGGAACAATATGTAACCAAATAAGCGATACACCACTTAAAATATCAGCATCAATCCACAATGCCCACAAGCTCACATCGTATCCAACAGACAAAATAATGCAAACGAAAAAAGCCAACAATAGAATTAGGCATAAAGTTGCTGTTGCGGCGCCTAAAAAGATGGCTGGAATTGCTAAAGTCCCGGTAATAAGTTTAGCCATAATAGCGGTGACATCAGAAACAGGTAACGAACGCCAGAACATAATAGATAAATCTCTTCTTTCATCAAACAAACAGACTGTAAAGTAATATAGCTGAATGATTAACGCCACCATCAAAAATGGTGCGAATAGAGAAAGTGCCATAACAAAGAATAACTTAGGGAGCATTGGCGCATGTTCCTCGGAAATAAATTGTTCTGGTAATGCCGTTAAAAACTGAAATAGTTCACTGAAGCTTTCATTGCTTTGCATAAAAATGGCCAAAGGCATCACTATGACTAAAATAGCGATAACTGTAGGCACCCATTTTAGAATATTGCTAAATTCCCATAATTCTTTTTTGATTGAAGTTGTTAATATTTTCGTGTTCATGAACATATCTCCTTAGTCATCACGCCAACAAAAATGTCAGCTAAACTCGGTACGCTAATTTTACCTAACGTTTGTAAGTCCTCATTTCTTTGATTATCAAAAAGCATGGTCGTTAAACCCATTAAACTATTTGAAAAGAGAGGTTGTAATTGTTTAGCTTGCTCCATATTGTCTTGTGTTACTGTTAGCAATTTAAAACGTTCACGAATATTTTCAGCGCTTTCAGTTATCACTATTTTACCTTCTTGAATAAAGGCAACATCCGTTAGGATATGCTCAATTTCTTCAATCTGGTGTGTAGTGATAAGAATACATTTATCTTCCGTATAAAAATCTTCTAATAAGTGCGTATAAAATTGTCTACGGGTTAAAATATCTAAACCCAATGTTGGCTCATCTAGTACAAGCACCTTAGCATCTATCGCTAGCACTAAAGATAAATGCAGCTGAGTAACCATCCCTTTTGATAAAGCTTTAACTTTATCATTCATATCAATATTAGTTTTTGCAAGAAATGTACGTGCTTTTTCAATATCGAAATTTGGATGTACGTCATTCATGTAACTTAATGCTTGAGTTACTTTTAACCACTTCGGTAATATAGCGACATCTGATATATAGGCGACATCGTTAAGCATTTTTTCACGCTCTTTTCTTGGATGATGCCCCAGAACATTAATGTCACCTTCAAAATCAGTTAAACCTAATAATGATTGTAGACAAGTCGTTTTACCCGCACCATTAGGACCTACTAAACCAACAATTTGCCCCTTATGAATACTTAAATTCACATCAGACACTACATGTTTATTACCATAGGATTTATTTAAACCTGTAATAGAAATTAATTCACTCATAACTTATCTCCTGTTAACAACTGTTCAGCAGAGAGTTTTAATCGAGTTATTTGCTTTAATATTTCTGGCCACTGTTGAACCAAAAAAGTTTCTCTCTCTCGATCAAGCATCGACTCTTGCGCTCCAGATTTAACAAATAATCCTTTGCCACGCTGCTTCTCTACAACTTCTTCATCCTGTAACATTTGATACGCCTTAGAAATAGTAATTGGGTTCACTTGGTATTCTGCTGCCACTTTTCGAACTGATGGCAACGCTTCGCCTTCTTTGATAAAACCATCGAGAATACGAGCAACAACTTGCTGATATAACTGTAGGTATATAGGTTTTTCACTGTCCCACTGAGGTGTCATAATATTTCCTTACGGTTGTTATGTTTAAGTTCTTTGAGCTATACAATAATAAAACAATACATGTGTTATACACCACCAGCACACCACAACACAAGAAAAATGTGTAGGTTAAACAACCTAAAGTTGTAATCAAACATTTCTAAATGACTTTCAAAAGGTTAAATAATGGATACAAACAAATAAAAATCAAACACTTACGTTTGATTTTTATTTTATAGGAAAAGTTTTAGATAATGTTAAATGAAAGGGGGGTTATTCTGCTTCTTGAGCTTGTAAAGCAGCTAAGGTCTTGCCATGAGGGATCGGCTTTTTGGTTTCAGGATCGACTTGTACGAATACAATATCGTCAGCTAAACAGATGGTTTTTCTAGTCACCTTATTGCGCATTAAACAAGTAATGGTTATTGAGGTTCTACCGACACTTTTTGTCGTTAAACCAAATTCAACAACATCACCTTGCAGGGCTGGAGATTGAAAATTAATAGCACCAATATGTTTTGTAACTAAACAGTTAGTCTCTAATTGACAAATAGCGAAAATGGCCGCTTCTTCGTCAATCCACGCCAATGCCCTGCCGCCAAAAAGCGAATTTGCATAATTTAAATCATTAGGAAGTACCAATCTACGGGATAAGAAACGCATATTTAAGCCTCAATAATCGTCATCCATAGCTATAGAAGCAGCATGACATTGCAAAAAAAGGAAGCACTAAATGTGCCTCCTTAATAGTATAACGAACTACGGGTATTAATTAACTAGCTGATAACCATAATGTTAGTTTATTTTCGCCAACTTCTTTTTCTTCATCTTCGTCATAGCTTTTGCCATATAAAAATAGAATATCGGCTTTGCCGTCGTTGTTAAAATCTTTAACTTCTGTTCTAACACTTGCAGGAAGTGATATTTCATAATCAGCACCTCGCTTTGCAAATAAACGTTTTCCCTTTGACCCCGAATAAATTGTAAACTCGTCATCATCGGTTTTAAGTATCAAATCATTGATCCCATCACCATTAAAATCCATCACTTCGGTCAGTGTTTCACCATCACTACTTGAATTGATTGACATTTCAACTTCATTTTCATAAGTAGGCTTTTTGATATACTTACCATTTTGCCCCAACTTATAGAAACGCAAATCCATATCGATTGAACCAGACATTGCCGACATCATAGTCCCAATACCAATTTCAACACTTAGGGTGTAATAGTCTTTTAGTCCATCACCATCAATATCTTTAAACTTGATCATACCTTCGCCATCGAAAGTAGCTTTGCCATCAGGTTCTTTTTTGTAGTTTATGGCACCATTTTCAAGGAAACCATAACGAACCATAAGTACATTAGTTCTAGACATCATTCCATCGCGAACAGACTCCTTGGTTACTATATCAACCAAACCATCACCATTTATGTCTTCAATAGTTTCAAGCTTCACATCTGCACTTTGTTCATCTTGATCTTTTTTCTGTGCAGAATTTTCATGTTCTAAATGAGCATTTAAGGTGATAGCCAATGTCTTAGCATTGAATGATTTATCTTCGTTTTGCGCAAAAACCAATATTTGGTCATTAACCTGAAAGGCAATATCTTTCTTGTTATCATTATTAAAATCAGCGTGATAAAAATTCTGTGGTGTAAAAGAAATGCCACTTCCGGACTTTTCAATACGTGGAGAAATGGCGAGTGACTGATGAGTGAATGACCCATCCGAGTTTTGTAAATAAACGTGAGTTTTATCTAGGCTATATGTAATAAAGTCACTTAAACCGTCTTGATTAAAATCTTGTACAAACTCACCAAAATTCACTTCAAAAATACTTTGATACTTATATAAGGTATCTACAGCTATCAGTTTGCTAAACGTTTTATCTTGGATATTGTATGACATCACAGCATCAGACGTTAAATAAACAATCACCTCATTTGCTTGGTTAGCTAGTTTTGCCTGATTAAAAAATTGTGCATTTTTAGGTATTTCAATAATTTCAGCTTTATCCACTAAACCACCTTTGCTGATACCTGGATAATAACTAAAACGATTATCATCTTGAATAAGCAAATCAACATCACCATTGTGCTCATTTAAATACAACAGTTTCCCCGTTATTTTTTGTTCAGCTTTTTGTTGAGTTTTGTGGAAGTTTAATTTACTCGCTTTTGCATGCGAGAAAGGGGAAGCGAATGTAGTTAAGAGTAAAACCGTGGTTATTGTTGCTGTTTTTAACATGATCATCCTTTAGTTTGTATTCATTTTCCTTGTGCATGAAATTACCTACAAGGATGCTGAACTAGTATTGATTACAAATAATTAACAAAGTTCAAATTTAATAGGATTGTGCTTAAATACCAAGCAGGAAATTGTAACAATTCCTCATATTTTAATTTCCTGCTGCTAAATTTACCATTTAATAAGTTTAAGTTGATCTTCTCCTTCCGCTAAGTTCATCTTTATCACTTTGTTATCTTTGCCTATTGTAATTAAACGGGGAATGCCACCAACGGCGAACTGTTTATAAATACTGCGGTCAACATCAGTTGCCAATGGCACATTAATATTATATTCATCGCGCCATTTAATAACCTCTTCGTTAGTTTCTTCACGGGCAATAGCGATGACTTCTACCGTTGGATCTTTTAATAAAGCAGACTGGTTCATTGCTTTAAGCGCTCGATTTGAATCTGAACACCATGTAGCAAATAAAATCACCAATTTACGTTTATTCCCATTGGTTAAATCGATGGTGTTACCTTTAACATCAACAATTGAATGAATAGGTGAAGTATCCCCCTGATGAATAAACTCCTGATATTTAGGTGCTGCCTCCTCGGTAATATTGTTATCTGAAACAGTGTTATTGACTTGTGTTTTGTCAACCTGAGGAATGTCAGTTGAAGAAAGTGATTGACAACCAACAAGGAAAAAGCAGGTGGTCGCAATACAAACTAAGGGTTTATTCATGTTATACATCCATTTAAAATTTAATTTATGAGAAAAATTTTTGAAATGATTTTATAACAGTAAACCTTAAAACTTAACAGGATTAGAAGCCGATAAACAGTAAACAAATATTAAAATCAGTGCGACTTCAACCATTTTACTAATAGTGGAAAATGGTCATTTAGGGCATCGGGATGGGTAAGAATATTAATATGATCGTAATCGTGTATATTCCCTGAGGTCTTAGAGAGTAGCGTGAATTTCGCTTGAGGGTTATATTCTTTAATAAAAGCATTCACATCAATTGCATGACCTAATACTTTGTCTTTACTGCCGGTAAAATGCCATGTAGGTGGCCAATCAATAAGCTTTGCTGCTTGAAAATAATCGAAACCGTCTCTTGGATCATGCCAATCACTTTTTTTTGTCCACACTACACTATCAGCTAAAGATTTCACCGTTTCATTATCTGAGCCGATACCAAAACTTTTAGCATCGAGGAATCCTTTTTTATTTGCTAATTTAGGTGCTAAATTATTCCAAAAAACATTTATCTTAAAGAGTTTTTCTAAACTTTTTACAGTCACCATTCGTTTGGTGCCAAAACAAGTTTTACTGTGAACATTCTTAGACAATTCAGGAGTTCGAGCAAGAGCACTTGCCAAAAGGACACCACCCCATGAATGTGCAATTAAATGCACTTTTTGCTGTGTTTCTTTAATAATATAATTTATGAAACATGGAATATCTTGAGTAATTGTCTCAAATTGTCCATGGTCAGCATTTTTATTAATTGGAGGAGTACTTTCCCCTCGTCCACGCAAATCAGCCACATAAACATCAAACCCCTGTTCAGCTAAGTAACAAGCTAAACCTTTACCTTTTTTTGTATAGAAAATAAGACCATTTTCTATAACGCCATGTATCATAAAAACAGGGGTGCCCCCTTTTTTTTGCCAAACATGCCTTAAATGAAGTTGATGTTCACCCTGAGGTAAAAATATAGATTCTTGATTTGTCATATTATTATAATACGCTATTCTAATTGAGTTAACCCAAAGGTCTGACCACTTAATATTGAGCATACTGGCTTAGATACAGTTCAGCAACAAAAACAATTTTATCGTTACTGAGAGAATTCCTCCTATAACACTAGACAGTCGATTAAAAAGTCAATAATCTACCCCATTTTACAAACTTATTACAATTAATAATCGTTTGTTTAACAACGCGCTATACTGAAAACCTATACAAACAACTTTATCAAAACGTTTATCAATAAATCAGGAACTTTATGTCTTCTTCGGTAAAAAAAATAGCCATTAAATCAGCTAAGTTAATAACTTTAATTTTTATTACTTTATTTACATTAATTTGGTTACTCTCTCCCTTTGTTAGTCACCATTACGCATCTAAATACCTTAATGAAAAAAAATTGACCCTTTCCGATGCAACAACTATTCGTTATAACCCTTTCGGCTCAATTTTAACGATTATAGACCTAGAAATATCTGAAACAAAAAATATGGAAACACCTGTTTTAGCGATTAAATCAATGGGTGTAAAAGTAAGTTTATACCGACTATTAACTGACACCTTGCACTTCTCTGAATTTACTATTGACGGTTTATATCTTGATGTTAATTTGAATGAAGCAGATCCAGTCATTGGTGGCTTTGTTATCACAAACAATTCAAAAGACTCCGCAACAATTAAAACGTCTGAAGATAATGCGAAAGAAATAGAAAAAAATAACAGTAATAATGAACCGAATAATTATCAAGTATCACTGCCAAACTTCAACCTGTCTGATGCGGTATTCAATATTGGCATTGAACAAAGCCAGCAGAAATTCGCGATCAATTCTTTGATAATGAAAAATGTCCTCGCTTCGACAAAAGCCCAGCAAGCTGAAATATTCCTTAAGGCAGCCATTAATAAATCTCCCTTAAAAATAGATATAAACGCCCAGTTAGAAAATAATCAAGGAAAAATCAGCTCAGAATTAGTGTTATCTGAATTAGCATTAACACCGTTTCAACCTATCCTATTAGCGCTTGGCGAAGAACATAATCCTTTAACTCTGCAAGGTTCGGTCAGTGTTAACAGTAAACAAGTTATTTCATTAACAGATTTAGGCACAAACATTAACCTTGAAACATTCAAGCTCATTACCGATGATTTTAAGGCAACACATAAGAATAAAACACTCGCACTTAATATCATGCCTTTCTCTATAAAAGACTTGTCGGTTGAACTTAATAATGAACAATCTCCTGCCATCACAGGGACAGCGAAACTAAACGTCCATGACATTAATGCTTACGATGGTAAAAAATCCCAGATATTAGCTAATATCTCAGCGATAAACCTTGATGAAATATTCATATCAACAGTAGACTCATTAATAAAAGCTAATATCCCTAATCTTGCCATTGAGCAAAGCATATTCGCCGAAAACACAACAGACGAACATCAGCCTTTAGCAAGATTTCAAAATCTGAGCTTGAATGATATTAATGTTTCACAGCAAGGGGTATTCATCGACACGATAACTCTGCTCGGTTTAGCTATTGATGCAAAACTCGATGAAAACAAAAATATGGTAGGATTACCGCTGCCAGCAAAAGATGACCGACCTATTGAAGCACCTGCAGTAAAAGCAGTAAGTCAGCAAAACAACATTGAAGAGCAAATAGCTAACTCCGAACCTGCATTTACATTAGCGATAAATAATTTTTCGTTTATTGACACCAGCCATATCAACTTTACTGACCAAAGTGCCAGTCCGCATTATAAACGTGACTTTAAAATCACTACATTTACCGCGGGGCCATTTGATAACCAAAAACCGCAACAAGAGAGCTTCTTTGTGTTAAAAGGAGGCAGTAATAAATATGCTTCTTTTGACTTATCTGCTGTTGCTAAACCTTTTAGTAAAGAAGATTTTTATCAACTCAAAGGTTTCTTCAAAGAAGTAAGTCTTCCGTCGTTATCGAGTTATATTTCAGAAGCGCTAAAATATGAACTTAAAACCGGTCAGCTTGATGTGGATCTAGACGTTACGGTTGATAACACAGATATTGATGGTAATGTTGTATTACTTTTGAGGGGTGTTGAGCTGGGTGCTGCGAATGATCATGAGGCTGATACGGTTAAAAGCCAGACTTCTGTACCGTTTAACATCGCATTAGGCATGTTAAAAGATAGTGATGGAAATGTAGAATTAGATGTACCATTAGAGGGTAGTACAGATGATCCATCCTTTGGAATGCGTGGTTTTGTCAGTTTGATGATTAAACAAGCAACAATGTCAGCAGCCAAAGAATATTTAATGACGACATTTGTGCCGTACGCCAATGTTGTAACCATAGCTATGTCTGCAGGGGATTATTTATTAAAAGTCCGCTTCAATGACTTAGCCTTTCCAGTAAAAGGAACGGACTTAACTGCTGAGCATACTGTTTTTTTGACACAGTTTGCGGCATTGATGAAAGATAAGCCTGAAACACAATTAACCTTATGTGCAATTGCGACACCAGAAGATATTGATAAACCATTAGGTATTGAGATAACCGATAAAGATGAGATCAAGAAATTGGCTAAATTGTCAGAGCAGCGCCTTGATGCTTTTAAGGAATTTATGGTTAAAGAAGAAGAAATTGCGTCTTCAAGGTTACTACTTTG
>Ga0209395_1000937_pt1 | contig 41867 bp, 44 predicted proteins | sample GOMGulsemesocosm_3_FD_184635 | JGI IMG/M metagenome (GOLD analysis project Ga0209395, IMG submission 184635) | Methane-oxidizing microbial communities from mesocosms in the Gulf of Mexico - GOM9D Gulf of Mexico (SPAdes) (version 2) | ecosystem: Environmental > Aquatic > Marine > Cold seeps... | reverse complement strand
CGTGGCACAACCCCGATTCCAGATTGAAAAACAATGACTGTAAAAATAACTGCGTAGACGGTTACCGCCTGAAAGATAGCCCATAAAGCTCGCCCACCAATATATCGAATAATGGCACGATACAACCCAAATTTAATAAAAACAGGCACAATCAATACTGGACTTATAGCAAATAAGATCCAAATATCTTCTTTAGGTATATACAACTCACCTAAACGCAAAGAAAATGCAAGCCACAAAGCAAACACAGCAAAGAAAATATCCATGCTGATTAAAATACCTGCTTTTGTGTGTCGAGAAAGATTAAGAAACCAATAGGCTAGTTTTTTCATGTTTACTATATAATGCTAGAGCTGTTATCAAGGGAGCTAGAATGAAAGAGTTTATTAACCGCTTTAATTTTTATTCTACAAAACTAGAAGTTAATTACTTAAGCTGAATAATTTGATTTAACCGCTCACAAACCTCAACGAACAATGCGCTATCTAGCGTACCCAAAGGATGTGCTTTTGCACCTCTAGCCCGCCAATCAAAAGATTTAGGTTGGTGACAAAGAATATAACTTCTTTTATTCGCCTTACCTTTAGATACTTCCCCCACATCAATAGCAAAAGGGTTATCAGCATTATAAGCAGCCGTAGTCATTGGCAAACCAATAACCAGAGATGTTTTAACATTAAAAATACCTGGACTTAAAACCAAAAAAGGATGAATATCCCGCATTTCTTGCCCAGATTGAGGGTTACAATCAATCCAAATAATATCTTGCCGTTCAGGTGACCATGACTTGCTTTTTTTTACCACGTCTCAACACCTACCGATTCAGTAGGCATCATTACTTCACCACCATGTCGTACAGAGTCGAATAATACTAACCGCTGCTCCAACGTTAATATTGTATCCTCAACGGGTGTAATAACGACTTGCTTATCAATAACCTCAATATTCACTCGTTGGTGGACGTGCAAATGAGCTTCTCGAGCAATAGCAGCAGGCAATCGTACACCCAAGTTATTACCCCATTGCTTTATATCTAACATTACTTCTGCCATATTGCCCCCAACGTTTAAACAATAGTATAAACATAACAATACAGATAAGCAATTGACTATTGTTTAAATCCGCACCCACAGCTTCCTTCAACTACATATCCATAACAATCACAGGCTTCCATCCCAATAAGTTAGGTACTTTAGAGCACCTCCTTACACAAGTATTGAGTTTTATATAAATCAATGAGTATTGATTCTTAATATTTAAAAAGATGTGTGTAAGAAGATAACTTTAAAGTTAGCCCTCCAGCAAGCAAGGAACCAAATAGCTAATTTGCCACACTCTATTTACCCGCTAGTTTTCAGAAAACTTCCCAAGTCCACTGACACAGAAACAAGCCAATCCTTTTATTCTATTGAGGCCTGAAAAAAATAAACCCTTCAGCTTTATTAGTGAGACACGCCATCTCGTTGCAATACCTTCAAAAAAGTAAGCCACAATATCTTAATATCAAACAAAAATGATTGACGTTGACAATACTCAACATCTAAATCCACCTTCTGAGGAATAGGTAATTCATCACGTCCATTGATCTGCGCCCATCCTGTCAAACCAGGCACAAGGATATGAACACTCAACTCAGTCCGCAATGCAATCAAATCATCTTGATTAAATAAAGCAGGTCGAGGGCCAACAAAACTCATATCCCCTTTTAATATACTCCAAAGTTGAGGTAATTCATCAAGACTTGATTTGCGTAAAAAATCACCTACGGGAGTTAATGCACTTTTGGGGTCAGTTAATAAATGCGTTGCAACTGTAGGTGTATCTACTTTCATACTACGAAACTTGGGCATACGAAAAATAATATTATTTTTACCTACACGATCAGACCAATATAATATAGAGCCTTTGGACGTAGCTTTCACTAAAATAGCCACAACAGCAAAAGGAATAATCACTACTGCGCTAATAAGCAGTCCAAATAAGATATCAAACAATCGTTTCATTTTATTTATTATGGGTATATAGAAACCACAGGTCTTATATGTAGAGCGGACTTCAGTCCGCAATAATTTATAAATACTATTTTTATGGCGGACTGAAGCCCTCTTTACTAATAATTAACCTATAAAGTTTAAGCATGTTGTTTTTATTGCCTAACTCAGGCTTTACAATTCTGAGGCTATTTTTAATACAGGCAAGCTGGAAATAATAAGGTGTGCAATTATTTCAGTTCTGAATACTACACTTTTTAAGTCTCACGTGTATAAATATTAACCCCAATACGATCAATATGCTCAATCAAATCGCTATTTGTTAATTGCCTGTATTGAGATAAGTCAACCATATAAGGTAAATACAAGTCATCAATCTGATCTTCAATCTGCAGAAATTCAAAAAACGGTAGCAATCCGCCCTTAATCGTCAAATCAATATCCGACCCCAATTTATAACTACCTTTTGCACGCGAGCCATAGAGAATCACAGAGTCAATATTACCATGACTCTGAAATACACTGCAGAGCTTGTTTAATGTAGAATTTTTTAACCCAAAAGATAGCTGGATATTGCCTGAACTCATAGCAAAGACTCCATCTCAACTTTAAGTGCTGTAAAAAGAGGGTAATAATCATTTACAATAGCTATAAACAATGATTCAGCGGTATCTTCATCATAAGTATGTGATGAAATATTTCTACTTTGAATCATAGACATCCACATCTCACCATCAGAAATTAAAGCCACCTTAAAAGCCGCTCGGGTCGCATCTTTAGAGCCCCTTATATTTTGCTCACCCTGATCTTCCAGGTAATCCTTAAGAACATTCCATGCCAACTCATGAGTAAATTCAAACGCCTGAATAACGCCTTGCTTTTCTAGTTGAGACAAGTCTCTTTGCTTACTAAGTGAAACAGCTCCTTCCAGCTGAAACAAGGCTTTATTGAAATTAAAAAAGCGTTGTTTCCACCTAACATCTTTTTTAAAAGAATTCATTACTATTCTGCCTCTGCTATTTTCTTTAATTGTTCATCCATTGTGATCACTGGTTTCCAACCCAATAAGTCATACGCCTTTGAACTATCAATCTGCAAAGAGCCAAATAATCGATTCGCCACATCCGCCTTGCCAACTAACTTAGCCGCCAATGTCATCACGCTAACAGGAACAGGAATAAGCAATGACTTTTTATCAAATGCTTTTGCTACCTTTTTTAACAACTGAGTTGTCGATACATCCTCACCATCAGAAATTAAAAACACCTCATTAGCAGCTTTAGGGTGGTCAATACAATGAATAATAAAACTGACCAAATTATCTAGAGCAACTAGGGATCGCTGATTATAAATGGCGCCAAAGGGTAACGGAATATTTTTATTTACCCATGTCATCATTGATGCAAAATTAGCTCGCACACCTGGCCCATAAACTAAAGGAGGCCGTATAATCACTATCTCCATACCCATTTCTTTAGCCAATGCCAACAGCCCCCTCTCCGCTTCATACTTAGATAATCCATAAGGATCATTGGGGATTAAACCATCATCAGGTTTAAAGGGGCGATTAGGCTTCGTCATTTCACCATTTACCTTAACAGAACTGACAAATACAAACCGCTTAACACCCATCTCAGCAGCTTGCTTAGCCAACAATAAAGTTACCTCTGTATTCACCTCACGAAATGCAGCCAATGGATCGGCAATATTATCATTCATAACATGAGCACGTCCCGCCACATGAATAACCACATCAATAGATTGTAAAGCAGGCCGCCAATCACTCACTTTCGTTAAATCACCTACCGTGATTTTTCTCACACCATTAGATATTATGGCAGCATCATCACGAACAGCTGCAGAAACAGAGAAATTCTGTGCTATTAATTCAGATAACAATGCCTTGCCGACAAAACCTGTTGCGCCTGTAGTAAGTACCTTTAACCTAATCATCTTTTTTACTTCCAATTCATCATAAACCGCCACGTAAGAAGCTATATGGGCACACCATTAGACCAAGGTTTTCAATACCATTTAGTAATCGCACAAAGAAGATGCACTTCATAGCCGTCTTTTAATGCACTAGATTTAAAACAACATAGCGTGATAATTCTAATGAATAAGTCACTTTTTCTACAAGTATTGATATATACCACTTTTGCTGGATTAACCAGCCCCCCCTTAGGGCCATAGGTATCTACACAAGTTCTTTCTAATTACTCAGGGTTCCACCTGCTCTTAAGCCCTCTCTTGCTGGAGAGGGTTGGGGTGAGGAGGCTTAAAATAGATTCTTTTTTTCTTATTCGCTTTATTTTTAAACTATAGAGAACAAAGAATGTTGAAAAAAAGACTTATTCAATATCTCCTCACCCCACACTCCAGCAAGAGGGCTTAAGAACACAAGTCCTAAATTGATGGTGTTTTTATAAAACTTGTATAGATACCTATGCCTTAGAGCACTTCAGGACCTTATAAAAAACTCGGCAGCAAGCGGACTGAGTTTAACGGTATTAGCCTGACTCGGGGGCAAGCCCCCAAGATTTCTTTCTTTAAAATGATATGTTTTTATAATAATCCTTTATATTTTTATAAATTGATAGTAAATCATCCTTTTTGGAGAATATCTTATTGATAGATAAGACTACCTCTTCCGAATCATCATAGGTATGGGATAATTCATTTCTTATATTTCTAAGCACTCTCCATTCCTCAACACTTTCTAATATCCCAATCTTTTCCAGTCTATTTAAAATATCTATAAAAGGCATATTATCAATATTTTCATCCAAAATGGTCAATATTGCTTTAAACAACCTTTCACCGATGCTATCCTGAAGCTTTGAAAACCTAAATAAAAATTGGTCAATAATTTGAATCTGCAATGCAGATAAATTTTCATAATCAACACTATTTAAAGGCATAAATGATTTCATTTGCCCCGTTGAACCATTTATTCTTAGCACGTGTTTATCACATTCTCGAATAATTCTTTCAACCCTTTCTTTTTGTTGGGTCACAGTTCTACCCCAGTAAAGATAGCTTCTTTTTCTATTGATCTATTCTTATCTTTTGAAATGATAATATCAATTTTCTGCTCTCCTAAAGATAATTGTAATTTTGACAAAAACTGGATTTTTTTATCAAACAACTCTTCAGGGGTTAATTCATTGCCTTTTGGAATAATATATAAATCAATATCGCCCCCACGCTTACTATCATCAACCCGACTACCAAAAAGATAGATTTCACCTTCTCCAAAAACATTACTAAATAACTTTTTAATTGTTTTTTTATAAGACTCACTTATTCTCATTTTATTCCGCTTTATTTGAGATTTGGCGATTATTTTAACGATTGATTCAACAAATTGGTCTGATCCTATATAGATCTGCTGTTTAAGCTCTCCCCAAATAGGAGGCAAGCCAACACCTTCTCGCACAAAATTAATATACTATATTGTGCCATAAGTTTTGACAGCTAATTATGTTCATTTTTTTATTGAGTTCACCTAAAGTAGAGACAAGGCATGCCTTGTCTCTACAGCCCCAAGAAATAATACTACCAGAACTAATGGGGCGATTAATAGCTTTCAATTGCCTTTAACCGATCATCACTAAACTGACCCAAAATCCAGTTGATTTCTAACCACGGATACTGTTCCACTTTACCCTGCATAGCGTGGTAACTGCTCCATGGCCAATCTTCAATCTGATTGACCATTCTCGCCCTCACTGGGTTTAAAACAACATAACGCGACAACTCCAATAAATAAGCGTCTTTTTCTACCAGTATCGCCTTATAACGTCCTTGGAATACATGCCCAACTCGATTATATTGTCGATTAAAATATTGAGTATAAATGCCATTCAACTGACGCATACCCTTAGACAAATTTCCTTCTGCTATTTCAACAACAAAGTGATAATGGTTATCCATCAAACAGTAAGCATGGCATCGTCAATTAAAACGCTCACAAACTTTTTCAAAGACTATTAACCATTCCTCTCTATCTTCATCATTATCGTAAATATTTTCACGCCTATCACCCCTAGACGTCACATGATAATGCCCACCGGCCAGTTCAATTCTTAAAGGTCTACTCATACCCAAACCTTAACACTAACAAATATCACAATAAAAGACCTGACTCTAATCACTCCTCTAATCACTCATTCCTTTTGGCTATGTCACCGTTAAATGTGGAACTTAGTTAGCTCTTAAGCCCTCTATTACTGGACATAAGTTTTATGTAAATAACAGAAACCAAAAACTTGTGCTCCTAAGCCCTCGCCCCAAGCGGGGAGAGGGTTTGGGGCGAGGGGAATAAAAATAAAGTTTTTTCTTCCTTATTCTTTAATCTCTTTAAACAGAAAAGAAGTGTTGAAAAAGAGAGCTATTTAACTCCCCTCACCCAGCCCCCTACTTGGGGCGAAGGCTTAAGATATAATTACACAGGTAATTATATCTTTTCAACAATTAACGGTGACATAGCCTTCCTTTTCTTACGTTTTCTAATCGTCATGGTACTCTGAATTTTTAAATTGCTTCATTTGATGCATTTGCCCATGCAAAATGGTAACTACCCCCACCTCACCGCTTTCCAAATACTTCCAGTAAATAAAATACTTTTTATACTTAACATAAAACCCATTAACACCAAATTCAGCAGGCACTGGATGTGACAAAACTTGTTTTTTGACTATTTTCTCAAACACGTCAAACAAACCATTAACATATATTTTAGCCTGGTTTTCACCCCATTCATGCAATGTATATTGATAATTTTCATCCAACCTAAATGATGCAGCACTTTCAATTTTAAACATAATAGAGCTTATCTATTCCGATCAAATATTTCTTGTGCGTTTAATTCAGAATAAGAAGATTCCGGTTTAGAAAAAGAGTGCGTTAACTCGACTTTTAACCTCTCAAAAGCATCTCGTTCTGAGCGTTCTTTATCATTACGAATAAGACTACGAACATATTCACTAATATTCTCATAAGTACCACTTTCAACATTTTCCGAGACAAAATCACTCAGCGCGCCACTCAATCGAACCGTCATTGTCATTCGAGACATCAATTTCTCCTAAATAAAAGCCTAACTGTAATTGTTTTAACCAATATAGACTACAGAAACAAATTTAAAGGCAGCTTATCTTATAACGAAAGACCTGACCCTATTTTTCTCATAATCTTTTCCTATCATATAACCATGGTCATGATTATAGTCATGCTGCTGTGTTTGGTAAATATTTAGTGTCACTTGTATGAGATTCAGCCTCTGCTTATCATGCTCCATATTAGCACTGACTCCATCAGCACTTGTTCTCGAAATGAATCCGCTAAGCTATTAAGGACTAACGTATAGAGCAAACAAAAATAGCCGCTTATTAACACGAACGGGCGTTATAACAAAAGACCGCCCCCATTTTCTCAACAGAATTAGCTATTTGGTTTCATTAAGCAATTGCAATCAATGATGCCGCACGATTCAGCTTATCTTTAAAGGCTTCGTTATGCTGTGCCTGCCAGACATCACTCATAAGTTGTAAATTAAGCCAAAACCCCGATGTTGTTCCCAATACTTTAGATAACAACAAGGCTGTTTCAACGGTAACACCGCGACGATTGCCGCAAAGCTCATTGACCGTTTTACGACTCACGCCCATAGCCTCTGCTAGCGCACCTTGACTAATCTTTAAAGGAGCTAGAAATTCTTCTCTCAACATTTCCCCTACTGGTGTAGGTTGAGCTGGTATTTTAAGTTCTTTCATCATAATCCTTACCTCACTTATAATCATGGGGGTCTAAGTAAACTTGGGTAGCTTCACCCTCGTTCCATTTGAATATCAATCGATATTGCTTGTTTACGCGGATTGAACACCAATCACTTAGTTTTCCAGATAAATGTTCGAAGCGATTTCCTGGCGGTGCTCTTAAATCACTTTCATTCTCAGCAGCATGAATGATGTCCAGTTTACGTCTTAAAGCACTTTCTATCGCGCTAGGTATTTCACGAGTTTTTATACCGTGAAAGTAGTAATAATCAAGCGACTGTTTTTTGAATGTTTCAATCATAGTTAACTGTAACATAGGCCGACACACGTTACAAACAAGTGTAGCCGTATTAGCTATTTTGGTTCGCGTTTAAATGCTCCTGATAACAAAAAAAAGGAAAACGCAAGGGGCAGGTCTTTTATTGTCACACTCACGCACTATAGAAGCTTATAACAAAAGACCAGCCCCTATTTTTTTGTCACAACTTCATTCCACTCGATGCAAAATCAACTAAATCTTTAGCCATCTTAGACATAATATTTGCCCTGCTGTATTTAGTGATGAAATCATCACGTTTAGTTAACGTCATATCAAGAGAGTCTAATAGCTGGATCGCTTGTTGATGATTTCCCGGTTCAAATACTGCAGCATTTTCAACTTCAGCATTCAAGAACTCAGCTGCATATCCGCTAACACCAGCCCAAACAGGTTTACCCATGGCCGCATATTCAAATATTTTTGACGGTAATACTTTTTTAAATGCTGGATAGTCATTTAAATGTAAAAACAAAATATCGGCTTGTTGATAACAAGTAATCAGTTCATCTCTGTTTACCGGCGGTAACAACTTAACATTAGTAACTCCATTTGAAGTTAATGCGTTTTCTAACTGAGCTTTCCGTCCGCCATCGCCAATCACGTTAAACTCAACACGCCCTTCCAACATTTTCGCCAATTTCGGTAATATATTATGCAAGCCTTGTCCTTCCCCCAGATTTCCAGCATAAGTCACTTGCAATATTTTAGGTTGTTTCGGTTCAGTCTCTTTTATAGTTTCAATATCCAAGAACTCCTTATCAATGCCATTGGTATACCAACAGTAATCAATTTCAGGATATCGCTGTTCAAAATATTGTTTAAAGCCTCGAGAAACAAGATTTATTCGTTGAGCACGTTTAAATGTGTATTTCTCAATAAATGAGAAAACTGGTTTGGCAAATAATCCTATTTTAGGTGAAAGCACATCTTTTATCGTATCAACAAAGATATCACGAATATCAAGATAAAGAGGGAGCCGTTTTTTATTAGCAACCCTAGCGCCTAAAAATGCAGTAAATAATCTAGAGCTTGTTGCATAAACAACATCATAGTTTTCATTAGCAACTATTTTTCTTGCTTCACGGTAGTAAGTGAAAAATGCCCTGATCTGATCTATCATCCCACTTTTATGGGATGGCAACGCAACACGATGAATGGTGGTATTACTCTCTTTTTCTAATTTTTGTGCATCCACCGAAAAAGAGACATAGCGGTTAGGAAGAGTGGTAATTATTTCGGTTTCACAATGACTATACTTCTTAAGCTCTTCAACTAAGGCGGTACACCGAAAAGAACCAGCACATAAATCAGGCTGATAATAAAAAGATAAAACTAAAATTCGCACGACAACAACCTTTATTAGAACTAAGTAATGAGCACATTAAAACTATAAACTTAAAGTATAAAACAGGAGCATTTACAAATTTATTTTTTATGCCATGTAATAGCAATAGTCATAGTACTTTGCGTAAATAAAAAACCAAGTTTTTTATTATTAATAATGACACCAAACTCAGGATGCCAAGTAGTATCCTCTATTGAAATATTGGCACCACTAACTTTCATACAAATATCATAATCACGTGAAGCCAACAGCACTTGTTCATCAGCAACATTCAAAACCTCAATATCAGGGTGTAAGTGCAGGTAGCCTACAGCATTTATGTAATTACCAATTAATCTATCGGTAATGGTTATCAAGCCATTTTCAGCAAGCCAATCACGCTGATGTATGCAATTAACACCTTGCTTTTTAAAACCATTATGAGCAGCACTAAAGTGAACAATGCTATCAGCTACACGATTAACCATTCTATTTAAAACATTTGCTCTTTTAGCGACACGGAAACCGCTCCACACTTGTGATGAATCCAGGTCATTTACCACTACAGTATTATGCGCAGCGGTTTTTCGCTGCCTTAACCTCTCTTCACTTAAGCCATATTCTGAAATGCCTGAATTAACGAAAACTCTTTGGTTACCTAGTGATATCTCATATGACAATGTATCGGCATGAGCGTGACCCGGCTGATAACTAGGTCCTACTTGGGCAAGATCAGCAATTAATGAATATTCATCAGATTTAACACTCACGTAGCTACTATTTTGCAAATTAAATAATGTTAAACTTTCTGAGCCAACAGAATTAGCCAAAGGATTGTGGAGCCCTAACTTAGCCGCATATTCAAATACAATGGAATTTTTTGGGGCAATACCAAAGGCGGTGTCATTAAAAAAACTGATCTCACCGTCATTGTGACTCATATTTTTTAGCCAACCAAGCATCTTAGTGGCTACTTGCTTAGTCTTTTCGACAACAATGGCATTAACTTTATTTGGAACCGCAGTCCACAGATTAATCAAATCAAACAAATCAACCAACATGATCACATGATACATAGGCGTTAACTCGAAATTACCACCATCTGGCACCACCTGCTCATCTAACTCTTTTGTGTAAATAACTAAGCCTGTTTGAAGCCAGCTTGAAGCTTCTTTGCCTTCCAAATATAAGCCTGCAAAGATAAGAGCCTTAGCATTAACAAATAGATGGTTACCTAATAAATGGCGCTCTAGATCTTGCGACAGAAAATCAGCTTGTTTAGCTAAGCTATTCAACATAGCCTGATCAGGAGCTATACCCGATAAGAACGCTTTCACCCAGTTAACTATACGTAGCGAAGCTGGGTAAGGTTCCCAGCCATTACCGAGCGGAGCTGGGTTTTCATCAATCCATTTGTTAATGAAATTAATTTGCTGCTTTCTTCTTGTATCAAAACCTTGAGCATTGAGATCATCAAAATAATGAAGGTTATATAACCACAGCTTGGCATGCTCTTCGTTGTTCCAGTCAGATGAGTTATTCACAGCACCATCTTGATTTAAAAACCTGACATGATTACTAGCGAACAGTTTTTGCTCATACAGAGGATGACACACCCAGTTTCCCGAACACTCTGTTAATTTTCCTACAACCTCATTAGGCTTAGGATGAGTGAAACGTTTAACAATACGATAATAAATCTGTGTAAATTTAACGTACTTAAGTGTGTGAAAATAAATTAATAACTTCATAATAGAAAACGGGGGCTCAGAGTCCCTGTTGGTACACTCCAACCTACATTATTTTCTTAGAGACTCTGCAATATCGACAGAAACACGGGCTACTTCCATAATTTCATCAAAATTAATGGGTGATTCAATACCGGAATTGATAGCAGAAATAAATGCTTTTGAACAATTATTTTGCCCCTTATCTTGTGACATCAATTTATCTTTTTTAAAACCAGGCCAATCATAACCAGTAAGCATTCTAAAATTATCTAACTGTAAGACAGCATTATTAGCAAAAACTTCTATTCGCTCTTTGGCGAATGCTTTACCACCATTCGCTAAATAATGAATAGTGCCAAAAGAACCATCTTTAAAAGTCAGCGTGATAGACGCTTTATCTTCAGTAACATCGACCCCAGGCGCTGAGCCCATGCAAGTAGCGTTAAAATCAACTATTTCACTTCCCGTTAAAAATCGCATTAAATCTATATAATGACATGCCTCACCAACTATACGTCCACCACCAACACTAGGGTCTTGAGTCCAATGTTCCGCAGGTATCGCACCAGCATTCATCGTCATGATAAACGCTTTAGGCACTGCAACATTAGCTAACAAAGACTTCATTTTCACAATATGAGGTGCAAATCGACGATTATATCCCACCATGACACGACACTTACCTTCCTGAGCGTTATATGCCTGTTCAATATTGTCCAACTCAAGGTGAGATAATGCTAATGGTTTTTCAACAAAGACATTCTTACCGGCATTTAAGGAAGAGATAACTTGTTCTGCATGGAGATTATGCTGAGTTGCAATAACCACTGTATTGATAAAATTATTGTATAATAATTGAGACATATCTGTAGATGCATTGGCAAAGTCATTTTTCTTACCATGATGTACGGCACTAACCCCACCACTGGTTAATAGTGTATCTAGTTTAGCTCCAGCATTTTTAAAAGCAGGAATTAACACTCGAGAAGCATAATTACCACCGCCAATAAAGGCACAAACACAGTCCTGAGCGGCATAACTTTCAGAAGCACGAATAATTACTAACTTATTCGACAATAACTCTTCTGGTTTTGCTGCATAGTTAAGTAAAATACCTAACGAAGAACGATCATCCAGACACTTATATGCATTTATGGCATCGTCAATTTCAAAACGACTACTGATCAGTGGTTGCATATTTATAGCACCCGAAGACATAAGATCTAATACAGCTTCAAAATTACGTTGTTCTGTCCAACGAACAAAACCTACTGGATAGTCATGACCTTTTTCTTCATAGTCATTCTCGTAACGACCGGGGCCATAAGAGCACGAAACTTGAAATGATATTTCTTTTTCATAAAAATCCGCACGCGACAACTCAAGACCAACAACACCAACTAGCACTATACGGCCACGTTTACGGCACATAGTTGCAGCTTGGCTTACTGGTTCGCTGCTCTTAGTAGAGGCTGTAATGATAACAGCATCAATCCCTCTACCTCGTGAAAAAGCATTAGCTTTAGCTAATGCATCTTCACCTAGTGATAAATCAACAGTTTCTGCTCCAAATTCGCGAGCAAGCTCACATTTAGAAGAATCAAAATCGATACCAAGAACACGACAACCGTTTGCTTTCAATATTTGAACTGTTATCAATCCAATCAGACCAAGACCGGTAACAACCACTGACTCCCCAATTGTCGGGTTAGTAATACGAACGCCTTGCATAGCAATAGCCGCCAAAACAGTAAATGCTGCAGTTTCATCATCTACATTATCAGGAATTGAAGCACAAAGATTTTCCGGAACTCTGACGACTTCTGCATGGTGGCCATTAGATACGACTCGGGTACCCAATTTATATCCTGTATTGCCACTGTCTTGAACGATTCCAACATTGCAATAACCTAGAGGTAGTGGTTGGTCTAACTTTGAACGTACAGTGTCGATTGTGGGCATCAAGCCGTCTGTTTTAACTTTATCTAAAACCATTTTGACTTTATCAGGTTGCGAGCGCGCTTTAGCAATCCAGCCTGACTTGCCAAAATCGATAAGCATACGTTCTGTACCAACTGAAACTAATGACTTGGTGGTTGAAATTAATAACTGACCATTTGTACTCTGAGGACATGGTACATCTACTAACTGGGTTTCACCGTTAGCTATGTTTTGGAGAATTTGTTTCATATTTCCCTATCTTACCTTGGGTTATTATCTTTTTTGGCTTTAGAACGTAACCAACTATTAGCCATTCTCAGCTAAATATTTGGATTAAAATTAATTTACTATCTTCGATAAACAAAAGTCCTTTGCATGCATTTCTTCGTAGAATTCACCTTCTTTACAACCTAAAACACTAAAATCATAAGATCCTAAAACTTTTATTTCTAGATTCTTTGCAAGATATTTCAACCAGTTTCCACTTCAATTAATGCTATAGTCGTTCTAAACCTTCGTCAGTCCATACGCTTGAGTGGTATGGGGTTAATCTAAAAATTGTTGACACCACAATTCAAAACAAAGCAAAGCAAAAATAGGATATGAATAATCAGCCTTTCCTTGCCTATCATCTTCGATTAACGATAATACGTTTTTAGCATTAAAAACCCCTCTTTTATCTATACTTTCTATATTTAGACAACTATCTACTAAGGGAGCCAAATCATTTTGCAACCACGTTCTCAATGGTGCACCAAAACCAGATTTTGGTCTGTAAATTATTTCATTTGGTAAAACCTTCTCCGCTGCTTTTTTTAATATCCACTTACCGACTCTGCCTTTCTGCTTTAGATTAGACGGGACCTCGGCAGCAGCTTCTACAACTCTCTTATCTAAAAATGGGACCCTTACCTCTACCCCTGTAGCCATACTCATTTTGTCGGTATAATTGAAGTTGTGGTCAACGAGAAAGTACTTTTTTTCCAGAAAGAGCATTTTTTCTATAGGGTCATCATTTGCTTGATTAGCGATTTCATCTAACATGAAGCCCATAGGGTTAGAGGTTATTTTGGAGCTATCCTTAAATAAGCCTTTGGCTATTTCAGGATCTAGCCAATAAAAGTAAGAAAGTAATCGCTCGTTTTCATCTTTGTCTGCGTACTGAAATGCCTTAGCAACCCGTCGAAATGCAGCATTTTTTTTAGGCAACAAAGATGTTGAATATTTTAGTGCTTTTCTACAAAACTTTGGTAGCCCTGACCAGTACTTTTCAGTAACTACAGCGTAATGACGTCTATACCCAGTGAAAACATCATCCCCTCCAGCCCCTGAAAGTAATACTTTGACTCCTTTCTTTCTTGCTTGTTCACATATTAACAGAACATTCAATGGGGCAGGATCTGCTTGTAACTCATCAAGGTAATAAAGCATCTTTGGTAACAGCGCTGTAATATCAGGCGTCACTTTTAAAACATCTAACTCTACATCTAGCAGATCCGCAACTTTTTTAGCATACGGTAAATCATCTGTAAAACCTTCTTTTGCTAATGAATCACCCCCAGAGTCAATAGTAAAACACTGCACTTTCTGAGTAGACTTTTGATTTGCCAAAGCAACAATAAAACTGGAATCCAATCCACCAGATAAAAAAGCGCCAACTGATACATCAGCAACTAGTTGCTCTTCAACCGCGTCTTCTAGCGCATTATATACAGAGTCAGTTAACTCTTGTACAGTTTTTGACGTGATTTTACAGGATGGGTATTGCCAGAAAGAACTATATTGTATTATCTTTCCATTTCTAATCCGAGCAAAATGTGCGGGTTTAAGTTTGAGGATATTATCTAGAATAGTTTCCTCACCGGGACTCCAAAGAAAGACTAAAGAACGAAATAAGCTATCAAAGTTTAGCTCTTTTTTAATAGAACTTACTTCTAACAACGATTTTATCTCGCTCGCAAAATAAAAGCCACTTTCGTTAACGCTATAATAAAAAGGTTTTACGCCATAATTGTCACGAGCAATAAACAGTTCCTGTTTGTCTTTATCCCATATTGCAAAGGAAAAAATACCGCTTAGCTTACTTAAACAATCGCTGCCATACTCCAAATAGAGGTTTAACAAGACTTCAGAATCGCCAGACGAAGCAAACTGGTAACCTTTATCAATTAATTCGGCTTTTATGCTCTGGTAGTTATAAATTTCACCATTAAATACAATGCAGGCCCTATTTTCAACATCCCAAAGGGGTTGATCACTTGACGGTGAAAGATCGATAATGCTTAAACGAACATGAGCCAAATGTATTCCATTTTTGCTATAAATTGATGTATTATCAGGACCACGATGACTAATTTTATCAGCCATTCGTTGTAATGTTTCTTCTTCTAATAAACCAATAGCCCCAGCTATTCCACACATAAAACAAACCTTAACTTGAAAAACTCTTCGACTACATTACTAGCACCCAAATTCGAGTATCTAGTTATAGTAGGAGGAAAAGTGGAAGTAAAATAATGTCAATATCATTGACTACAATAAAGCATATGGTAAATTACCTATCCGAATAGCATTAAATAAGTTTATGATGCTCAAGAAATATTTTCAAACCGTCTTTTAATGAAGTAGCTGCTTCAAAATTAAAAATATCTTTCGTTTTGCCAACATCTAAAATACTCACAGGAATATCAAAAGCTCTGCATTCTTGATGAATAATATTTAGCGGAATATCTAAGTTAGCTTTAAATTCGTTGATAACCTCTAACAAACTTGCACCAGACCCACAACCTAGATTAAAAACCACCTCTTTTGAATCTGTTGTTAAAATAGAGTGACAAGCATTTACAACATCATCTATGTAAATATAATCTCGTACATCCTCACCCGTACCGCGTATCACAACAGGGGTATTATTAGTTAAGTGCCCAATAACAATGCTAATAAATCCTTGCCTACCGTGAATATTTTGTCCCGGTCCATAAGGATTTGACAATCTTAAAATTTTACAATCAGTATTTGATTGTCTAGCAAATAAACTAATATAATACTCCATTGTCAATTTTTGAATGCCGTGGGTACTTATAGGATCAGGACAAACATTTTCATTGATAGGGCATTCTTTTTTTACCCCATAAACTGAAGATGAAGAAAAGAAGATAAATCTATCAACATTATGAATGTCACATAAATCCATCACTTGGAGCAACTGTGAAACATTACTAAATAATTCTTTGCTAACATCTACCTTATCACCAGGAACGGTAGATGAGACTAAATAAAACACCGAAAAAGAGTTTTCAATAACCTGCTCAACATCACATTTGTTACCCACATTCCCTTGAACCCAAGTTAAGTTGTCATGGTTTAGATCTCCAGGTTTTTCTCCTCGATCTAGAATATCCACCTGATAACCAGACTTAAGAAATCCCTTAGCTAAGTTAATGCCTATAAATCCGGCCCCGAGAATAGTTACTTTTAAAGACATATTTTAATCCGCTTCCAATTCGAGTAGTTTTCGGTAGCTATCTACAGATATAGTATTTGAATAATTCAATATAGCTCTTTGTCGTGATAACTTTGCTATATTCAAGCGAATATCTTTGTTTTCTATAAAAAAGGATAGCGCATCAGATATTGCAGCAGGAGAATGAGATTTAATAATTTGACCACATTGCCCTTCATCAAGAATGTCTGGAATTCCGCCAGCATCACTGCCAACACAAGGTAAACCACAAGATATAGCTTCGAGAAGGGCCATTGGAAATCCTTCATAATGAGATGGAAATAAGAATATGTCTGCTGAGCAATACATATAACGCAGCTCTTCTCTTGAATGAATCGGGCCAGTAACTGTTACCACTTCTTTCAAGCCAAGTTTTTCAATCAATTCCATTAATTCATCTTTATCACAGTAAATAGGGCCTACTAAATCAATCTTAAAGTTAGTGTGCCTTTTCAATAAAATTTCACTCGCGGCTAAGATATCGTGAATACCTTTTTCCTTAATAATCCAGCCGACATACAGCACGTTAATAGTTTCATCTGGCGATATTTTTGAAGTTACCTTTGGAGCAAAAAATTCAGTATCTACACCACCCGTAATAAGTTTAATTTTGGACTTTGGAAATATTTTATTGAAAAACTCACCCCAAGACTTTGATTGGCCAACCACAGTAGCTTTCGCCGTTACAAAACGAGCCAGATATTTTCCTAATGGAGATAGAGATGAATAAAATTCAGGGAAATTACCGTCGACCATAACCATATATACACGGGCACCAAAAACTCGCCCGACTAAAGCCCAAACTGATTTCTCCCAAAAAGAGCGATTGGCACTTGAAAAAAAGAGTACTTTACACCCTTTATTCTTCAAACAATATTGAAACAGTTGCGAGATCATAAAAAATGGATGAAATATACTTTTCAACCTTCCTGTTGGTTTACTAGAATCAACAAAATCGATACCTTCTAGCCCTTCCCTAAGCAAATATACAATAGAAGCTATACCTCCAATTGCTGGGGGTTGAGGACCAATGATCATTACTTTATTTTTCATATTAACTATTTACACTTTTGTTGTGACTGCCGAAAATAATATCCATACAAATTAGACATTAAGAATAAATGTTAGTGTTCTTACCATTATTCATTTCTGTAGCATTGTTGAATTTAATTTATAAAATAACTGAAGTAACTTTTTCCGAAGACTCAAGGGTGTATAAAATAAAGCTAAGCCCGCAATTGACCGAGCTTTATTGTGAATGCTACGCGCCGCCCATACACCTTTAAGATAATACTTCACGCCACCTCGGTCATTCATATCTAAATGGGCTTTACCTATATCAACATTACAATTTCCTTGCAGGCTTTTATACACTGAGTCGTTAATATAGTTTAATTCGAAATGCTTCTTCATAATTAATAGCGTTCTTTTTTTTACATCTCTTAAGTCTCGGTCTGTTTTAGAAGAAATTCGATACTGTAGAAGCTTGGCGCCATTAACAAGAATTTTATTTTTAACAGAGAGTCTTAGCCACAGCTCCCAATCTTCAATAAATCTAAAGTTTGAACTTTCATCAAACCCTCCCGAGAGTTCAAAATCTGCTTTATATAAAACAACAGAAGAAGTCATGATTGGGTTAGCATTAATAATATCTTTATAGTGGAAATCCTTGACATCATTTTCGGTAATATAGTTTAAATGGTGTCGACAAATAGTAGTATTACCTATAGGTTCAAAACTTGAGGATACCAGTGCGACATTATCACTAAGTAACTTTGTTTGGGTGCTAAGCATTTCTGGCAACCAAATATCATCAGAGTCTAAAAAAGCCAAAATACTGCCATTAGCATGCTTAACGCCATAATTTCTGGCTGCGGCAATCACGCCTTTATTATCAAATTTAAGATATTTAATTCGCGGATCATGATAAGAGTGCACAATATCGGCAGTTGCATCTGTTGAATAATTATCAATTACGATAAGTTCAAATTTTGGATAACTTTGTGCGAGAACTGAATCGATAGCAGCTTTAATATATTCAGCCTGTTTATAAGTTGGCATAATAATACTAACTAAAGCTGTCTTATTGTTTTCATATTCCATATTTACCAACATTCCCCGAAAAAAGTTTAATTAATAGTGGATATCTCGTCATCTGATACTGCAGTATAATTTAGGAAAACACTGAAAAAATCACCCTTGCAATAAATTGCTACTTTTTGGCGGGGGGGGGGGCTACCAAACAATCTGTTAAGCATGATTTTTAGTAATGCTTCTTTTTCAACAGTAATTACTTGTAAAACTCTAAAAAACAGAAGCAACATAATTATCCCTGGCGGTCTACTCCATCCATACCCAGATATAAATAAGGAGACTAATAAAATAGCTAAAAGCAGAGAAACTCCATATGTTAATATTAATGAAGATGCCATAAAAAATGTTATTTTTATATTTTTAATCAATCGTGTAATAAAAAAACTAAATATAAATATACCAACCCAGCCGGTCTTAGAACTGATGATGTAAAACAATCCCGCACCAGCACCAAGCTTATCTGTGGAATAGCCCATGGGCGAAAACAAAGCTAAACTCATGCCATCTAATATACCGCGCTGTCGAACTCCTAATGTTGAATCAACGGAGCCATCACCAATTTTCCTTGACAACAAATCGAATCCAGCATGATTAGTCGCCTCTGCACTAAAATAGCTAAATAGAGAAAATACCAGATTAGGCTGTAGGATCAATAAAATAAAACAAAGCGCCATCATCATTAACAAGAAACTACCTAGCCTCTTTGGAAGAATTTTCAACATTAGAAAAACAAGAGACAGAAAGAAAATTATATACGTAGTAAAAGAACCAATTGCAACCAAATTAACCGCAAGAATGAATATTCCTAGATATAAAAATCCGCCTCCTAAAATGAAGGCAATAATCGCTGGTGCTACATAATGAACAATCGTTGAAGACGGCTCGTTTGAATACCCCTTTAATCGTGGTACCACATGTCCGTTAATCATATAACCGTCCCCAGAGGTGAATGACACCCAATCCATAAAATTCCCAGGATATATGTTTTTATGCCCGACCGTTGAATCGTAAATATGAAAATTAGCTCTCGCGAATTCATCTGGATTAATCTGGTAGTAAATAAATGCTATGGCAACGAGAATACATAGGAAGGTGGTAACTGCAACCAACGCTTTGGCAAAAAAAATGATGTTTTGTGGTGGCGCGTAAAATAGACAAACGAAACAAAATATCAGTACATATGCATCTAATAAACCAGAAATCTGATTTCCGTGAATCAAACCTCCAATCACATAGAGACTAGAAAACACAAAAACATAAAAACAATGTGCAACCTTGACTTTGGTATGCATCATAAAAAAGAAAAAAGTTAAAACTATAATCAAGGCCATCTGTACTATTGTGCGTACGCCAAGCAGGTTTAAAAAACCAAATGTTCCAAATGAGTACATTAAACCCAACAATATAACCGTCATAACTCCAGAACTCAAGTACTGCTTACTCATAACTTTGAATCACTCAATTTTAAACTCAAAAAAAATGAAATTACAATCACCTTTACTTTAACGTAATATAGGTTGGGGCTTAATATGGCGACTTTTGAGTATTCCGATGTCTGCTCCAACACCGAATCGAACGTTCTTTTCAAATCAGACGCTCTACTGTATGTAGAAATAACTATCGAAAATAAATGGTTCATCAATTTAATACCTTATGTTCCATACAAAATAGAATTAATTCATCAATTTCTTTGTTAATATTATTAGAAGACCCTGGGCCATGTCCGCTTTTAATAAGCCTTTGAATACTAAGGTTATATTCTAGAAAATGTTCAGCACTACTTTCTTTATGTATAACGTTAGGTGTAGTACCCGTTAACAAAAAAAAGCGATTCGCTATATGGTTTGTCATTTCTAATACACTAGGGTTCCACGTTCCACCTAGGTTAAATACACTATTTTCAAGCTCTTTTTTGGGTAACTTAATTACATGTTCAATAGCAAGACAGCAATCAGATATAGTAATAAAGTTTCGACACTGCTCCCCGGACGAATTCAATATCATAGTTCCTGTGTTTACAACTTGCGTACATAAGTCGTTAGCCAGTAACATCCAACAATTTGCTTTAGCATCAGCAGGAGCACCAAAGGCATTAGAGAGTCTAACAACAATCCCTTCAATTTCCCCACGAGCATGAGCTTGTAAAACCAACTGTTCTTTAGCTAAATGGTTTTTGGCATAAGGATGTTGGTTTTCTGTAGGTGATGACTCGGTAATAGTTCCACTCATCACGGGGCCATACACATGAGCCGTCGAGAAATAAATAAACCGTTTTACGCCTTGGCTTTTTGCCGCCTGCAACAACAAATTTGTTCCGTGCACATCCTCTTCAAGCTCGATTTTTGAGGCTTTAGCACAATCCCCCGCATTCATCCCGGCAAGATGTATTACCACGTCAAACCCTTGGCAAACAGCTTCAAGTTGCTCCCGAGAGTTCCAGCAAGTAAGTACAAATTGAGTTTTATTAATACCACAAGAGTTAGCCACGTCGGAATTACGTGTACCTAGCAGAACCTCAACACCCGTATTTTCAGAAAAATACTGAGCCAATCGTCCTGCTAAGTAGCCAGTACCACCAGTTATTAATAATTTCAAATTTAACCCTTATGAAGAAGCAGAGGATATTGACTAGTTACCAGTCAAAGTTAATTTCTGCTAAATTGCGATTTGTCGCTTCTGTTGGGTCATGTTCAATACTTGCGATGTTCAGCAATAAGTTTTGATTACCACCAACACCTTGAAATGACATCCACAATCCACTAGGCACAGTTAAACGGCTGTAATTTTCAGGGCCAATCACAATGTCAAAGAACTCCCCAAACGTCGCACTTCCTTGTCGTTCATCATAAATCACAAACCGGATTTGACCGACAGGAACAATTAAATTCAAAACCATCACAGAGTGTTTCTTCCAGCCTTTAATATCACCTTTATTGACGCTTGAAAAATAAGCTTCACCAAAGCTAGAAAAGCTTTCTTCAGAGCCTTTTAAAGCGTGAAAAATATCGCCTTTTTCATTGAATATTCTTTTCAGTGGCGTGATTTTCACTCCATCAATCATTATTTACACCAAACTAATTCTTTTTGTTTTGCAATATTTTGATATTCTTGAATTTGAGTACGAGTAATTTTCATCATATCGCTTTGCCCCTGATAAAAGCTATAATACCATTCACTTACAAACTTAATGCATTCCTTGTAATTAAGGTTCGCTTCCCATTTCAGATTAAATAGAGCTTTATCGCAATTAAGCTTGAGCAAACCTGCTTCATGGAATGGAATATTATCGGTAACAATATAAGCATCATCTGATTTATCAAATGTCCAATACTCACTCAAGTCTGATAATAAGTCTTTTACTGTATGATTTTGCTCAGATCTAGGTCCAAAATTGTACTGTTCTCCGTGATTATTTGCATTATCAACCAATCCCTGACCTAGTGCCAAATATCCACTCAAAGGTTCAAGCACATGCTGCCACGGTCTAGTTGCTTCAGGGCAACGGATTTCAACACTTTCCGAATTGCTCCAAGCTCTCATACAATCGGCAACTATACGGTCTGCAGCCCAATCGCCACCTCCAATTACGTTACCAGCTCGCCCTGTGGCCAACCTAACCTTGCCGTCCGATTTCTTGAAAAATGATTGCTGATATGCATGGAAGATAACTTCGGCAGCGCCTTTAGATCCACTATATATATCTCTTCCACCTACAGCATCTGTTTCCTTATACCCCCAAACCCACTCAACATTTTCGTAGCATTTGTCGCTCGTAATGATCACTGCATAACATTCATCGTCCAATTTTCGCAACACTTCGAGTAAATTAGCTGTACCCATAACATTCGTAGAAATAGTTTCTAGTGGATCACTATAAGAGAGAGAAACTATAGGTTGTGCAGCCAAATGAAAAACGAAATCTGGTTTATAGTTAATAACTATGTCGGACAAAGTGTTCAGACTCCTTACATCTGCTATATGATGTTCAATTCTGCTTTCTAGCCCAAGCTCTTCAAACATAGAGGGGGAAGTCGGAATATCTATCGATATCCCACAGACTTCAGCACCGAGATCAAGTAACCAGGTTGTTAACCAGGTTCCTTTAAAGCCGGTATGCCCAGTAACCAATACTCTTTTACCACGATAAACATTGTTAAACATATTTATTACCACGTTTTCCATTTAGCATCATTAGATTCCAACATTTCATTGAGTTTATGCTTATCATTCAACGAATCCATACATTTCCAAAATCCATGATGCTTATATGACATTAATTGACCATCAACAGCCATGTCTTGCAAAGGAGCCTGCTCGAATACTGTTCTATCGCCATCTTTTATATAGTCAAAGACTGATGGTTGGCATACGAAAAAACCACCGTTAATCCAAGAGCCATCTCCCTTCGGCTTCTCCAAGAAGTTAGTGATTTGGTCACCATCTACTTCCAAAGCACCAAACCTACCTTCAGGTTGCACTGACGTCATGGTAATGGCTTTACCATGACTTTTATGAAAACTTACTAATTCAACGATATCAACATCTGAAACGCCGTCACCATAAGTTAGCATAAATGATTCGTCGCCAATTATTTCTTGAGCGCGTTTAACACGTCCACCTGTCATAGTATGAAGCCCTGTATCGAGCAACGTTACAGTCCAAGGCTCTGAGGAATTTTTATGAATCTTCATTTCATTAGTAGCTAAGTCAATAGTAACATCACTTTGATGTAAGAAGTAATTTGCAAAATACTCCTTGATAAAATATCCCTTGTACCCAAGTAATATGACAAAATCATTATAGCCATGCTGCGAATACATTTTCATGATGTGCCACAAAATCGGCTTTTCTCCGATTTCAACCATGGGCTTAGGTCGAAGGCCAGTTTCTTCACTTAAACGTGTACCAAAACCACCAGCTAATAATAAAACTTTCATAAAAACAACTCTAACTTTAAATTCATCATTCATGTAACAAGAGCAAGTCCAGCCCCAATTACTCATTATATTAATTTGATAACTCTTGCCATTAAGGCATATTTTCATGTGAAAATAGATAGTTCGCTCCCATTTAAGGAATACCCTTAGCAAATATCGCTCTATCAAAATTACTTTTCATTCCAACATAAGAAACACTTGCCGCCACCCAAAAGGAGACCAGGGTAATATATTAATTGACACTCTAACAAGATTCATTAGTTTGCAATTCGCCCTATAGAAGCTCAAACAATTCCAACACTTCTGCATCTGTTGCATCATTGAACAACAACTTTTTATAGTCACTAGCTAGTTGGCGTATCTTTGACGGGGCGCTAAGTCGACAACTCATTAAAGTGGTTTTGATGGTAGATATTTCTTCTGCTGACTCCGCAATATCCCATATTACCCCCTTGCCTAAGTTCAACATAGGATTCGTAGTAATACCTTCTGAATTACCAATAATAATCACAGACTTGCCCATAGAAGCGGCTTCAACAGCCGAGCCAGATGCAGTAACAATAACCAAATTTGAGTCTTTAAGACATTCATATAAATCACCGTCCACAAGAGTCCAGTTAGGCTGAATTAATGATTTTATTGACACCAAAGACAATGCTGGATGTGCCTTAACATAAATGCTCTCATTGGCATATTCAGACTGAGACATCAGATTCAAAACCCCTTTAGACTCTTCTTCAAAATATGATAGTAATACTATAGGCTTCAAACTAGATTCATCATTTATTACTTCCACCTTACTTTCGAATATCTTTTTGTACCTTAGTGATACACCGATACGATTTTCTATACTTGTACTTTCCTTTAAATAACTAGGGCCATTTACCAATATTAAATCAGGTGTAATTCCAAATTTTACTTCACTATTGGGAATATTAATATTTACCCAACAGCCAAACTGAACAAAAAATTGACATCCAAATATTTTTACTTTTCCACTCCCTTGCCTTATCCCTTTATACAAATTTTTGTGTATTGTTTGATACTCACACCACGATATTAAATTAACCTTATCTAATTTCTCAGAAATGCGGCAACCAGTTAAATAACGAGCATACCCCCTCCACGTAACTTGGTCTAAATTATTGAACAATTCATCCTTTATTGCCATTGTGGTCATATCTTCTCTTTTCAAATCTCTTACTAAAGTCAACACATGAAATGGATACGTTACTATGAACTTAAAGATAGTCCACATATCTTTAATTGTTAAAACCTCATAATCGGTAATATAATCAATATTATTATTTTTAAAACCTTTAAAAATCGAAAAGAATTTAAAGGGGTTTCGAGCACCATAAAAAGCAGGGAGGTAAGAATATTGGACATTATTCCGTTCTAAAATTTCATCTAAACCCTTAAAGTACGCTTTGTCTCTATAATTATTTTTTTGTAAATTTTCTGTAACAAAAAACGTATCGATTAATGTTACTGATTTATTATTACTACCTAATGATTTGCTTTTATACCCAGACAGTAAAAAAGCTATCTTCTGAAGCCCCCATAAAGAGAATGAAACGGTGCTGCGTAAATAATAACTGCATAATTTTTTAAAAATAACAGGCTTATAATCATTATCTTTTTCAATATTAACATTGGAGTGTATTTTATTAAAAAGATCACCTCTGAAAACGTTGCGGCTTAACGTATCATTTGAAAGCATAAATATATTTCTATAAGCGAGTTCGTTCACCTCAGTTATACTTTTATTGTATTTATCGATAGATAATTTTTGATTTTCAGGAAGGTATATATTTGTAATATCGTCTTTAATCAAAGTAAATCTCGTTTATTATTGTTGTCATCAACGTTATAAAAACACTACTTATCGTACTTCAAGCACATTGATAATATGCCTAATTCTATATAGACTTACCTAACAATGTAAAATTATAAATCATTTACATTTGTTTTTTCTTCATAGGTATAAAGTTTTTTCTGATTTATCCTGCCAGCGACAATTAACTTGGCAGGTCATTAAGTTTCATTGTCATTCACTTAACCAATATCATCAATAATTCGCAACTCCTATTTACCTAGCTTATTTGACCAGAACAGTTTTTCCTAACATTGCAAACGGATTGAAATTAATTACTGAGAGATTTTATTTACTCATCCATATCCCACCAAGACAAAGGACTGAGTTTAAATCAAGGTACTCTGAAGAGTACATTCAGTAATTCCGCCTGTAAGCATAAACATCATTGATGTGATAAGGAGCAGATAAGGCTTTTATGAAATCAACTCCTCCTAAGACTTTTGCAGGAAATACTTTAACTAAAGAGAGCCCTAGACTAATTGCTACCTCAACTTCACTTGCAGTAGCAATACCTGGAATAAAATCGAAGTTTAATGATTGCACCTCTTTGACAATTTTTTTATTAAGCCCAGGTGCAACACCAAAGTCCACTCCAGCACTAATGCAATTATTTAATTGCAGGGGCATTAATACTGTCCCTGCACCCACTGTAACTGATGGAAAATTCTTTTTTATATCTTAATGGCTTCAACTGCACACTCAGTCCTAAGAGTCACCTCTATAACGTTATACCCCCCCCGAGATCAACCTATTAATAATATTTTCTAATCCATCTAAGTCTTCGATTACAAGAACTGCAATTACTTTATCTTTTAAATACTTCATAAGTTTAATTTAACTCACTATTAAGGAGATTAATTATATCTTGCTTATTATCTAAATATTCATTGGGATGAACGTACCCCCACCTTGCTTGATGCAATTGCAGGCTTTTCACCCATTTACACTTTTCTAGCTGCCCAATTGAATCATCAATAAAGATTGAACTCTGTATTTTGTTACGTTTAATGTAATCATCCATAAAATACGATTTACACCCAAACTGCTCATAACTTTTTGCATCATAGATATCGATTGCACGCTTTAATCCGTAGTTATCTAACAATGCTTTAACTGTTTCTGCATCTTTTGTCGTTACTATAACTATATTTTTATTTTTATTAATTAGATCTATAAACTGATCAGAGCCATCATATAGTTGATTTAAGCTTAACCACTTATCCCAGAAGTTATTTCTAATTACCTGCCGAGTCGCAAAAAATGCCCCCTGAAACTCTTTAGCATCTATGCCGGCCTCACTTGGCAGATAATCAGAAAATTCCAAATCGTGATTATCTTCAATCGCTTTTAATAAGTAGTAATAATTCCATGCAGGCCCGACTAAATATCGCTGAGCGACAAAACGCTTAGCGTGCTCAGTGTCGATATCAAATTCGTTAAGCGTTTTAATTTTTCCTGTTGTTAATAAAGCCATTGCATAGGCCTCTATAACAGAATCAAATATAACGCCATCAAAGTCTAAAAAAACAACTTTATTTTTTTCGTTCTCTTGTTTTTTAAATAATGATGAAAGTGATATTGCAACATCTAAATCATCCTGAGCATTTATATCTAATCCAGCCAGCTTAGTTACTTCATATTTATAAGGTTTTTCACCTAAAAAATAGCCTTCATTCAGAATGGCAGCTCTATCTCGCAAAAACAGACCGTTTGTTACTCTATATGTAGGGGCCAATTTTGATCTTAATTCTTGGCTTTTATTTGCATGGTAGTTAATTGATCCCTCATCATTCCAAAAGTAATCAAGGACCTTATTTACAGCCATCAGAGAATCGTAGCTACCAGCAATAATCTTTTCTTCATATGCTTCTAAAGCATTCCTATAATCATACTCAGACATAAATGGGTTCACTGGTGACACCCAAGCTATATGATCATGAGATATTTCTCGGACGACACTTGTTATTACATCACCGAAACACCCCTCATTCTCTTCCTTTAAAGACTTTTCTCTAAAGTGCGTATTTATTCCTTCTTGTTCACCTAATAGCAGTATGTCTTTAGAGTTTGAACTTACATATATTTTATTTGATTGAAAAATGTTTTTAAGCTGCCTAATCTTCCATACGATTAATGGAAGACTATCCTCACCAAAAGGAACTAACGCATTTCTTATTAAATCGTTACCGCCTTGCTGCACAGGGATTACAGCACAAACATCTAGCTCTTTCATTCACAATACCTCTTAATAAGCAATTTTGACTATACGTCTAACCATGCTTTGGCACACTCAAGATCAAGTTTATCGTCAATATCTATAGAGCTTCGTTTATCCATTATATATTTGTATGGTTTTACTCCATGAAAGTACTTCCACTCAACCATTTTTACTCTAGGTGCTAAGAGAATACCATCGGTTACCCTATATAATGCAGGTAGCTCTTGCGAAGGAACGTGCCCAGCACCTAACTCATAATTTAGCGGCCCTTCATCCGTCCATAAGTAACGATTTAGTAATTCAACTGACATTAAAGAGTCGAAACCGAGATCTAATTGCTTAAGATAACAATCTATTGCATCAAAGTAATTCTCAGGCTCTACAAGTGGAGAAGTGCAAGTTGCCCAAAGTATGTGCTCACCTTCTACTTCGCTACATATATGTTCAACTACTTCACTAAAGCTTTTTGTCTGCTCATCACAATACTCCAATGCCCGCTTATGAACTGTAACTCCACATAACTCAGCGATTGATAGCATAAAATCACAGTCTGAACTAACCACAATATTCGTAATATACTTTACTTTTTTAAGCTGATTGATTTTGTATTCTAGTAAATTGGAATCGCCAAATGAAGCGATATTCTTATTCTTTAATCTACGACTACCTTTTCTAACCGGAATAACAGCAGTAAACATAATATACCCTTCTTTAAAATCGACTTTTAATTATTATGGTACCAACACAAATTTAACAACGGACAGCTTTTCAGGCTATTATCGCTTCCACTGTTATAGTTTATGTTAACATACCTGTATGTGTAGTTAACTATTATTCAACACATTAGGTAACTTAATACAGTGTAAGCTACCGAACATTTTTGATCATATACGCTATGGTCATTAAATATAGGTGGTTGAGCTTAAATACTTAAGCTTTAGACTCAAAAACCTAATATACTATTAGTCAATTTATAACCCCCTCAATGAAAGAGTATTTTTGATTTTCTTATACTAGTTCGAATTTCTTCATGAGTAATAGCAAACAATTTTGGGTACATAAGAAAACCTGCAACCACCAAAAAGCTATACACCACACCAGACATCAAAAAGCTATTTATTGGCGAGGAAGATTGAATTATAATCGTCGATAATCCAGCAGCTACAACAAAGAAAACAACCGCATATATTTGATGCCATATATACGTTTTCATTTTTAAGTTTAATAACTTCGCATTAAAATAAAGCTGAATATTTACTCCTATCACTTGGGAGATGATCATCTTTAACGCTAAACCTAATGCATTTAGGTCAAGTATATATACTAACAATAATGTTAGTAAAAAACCTACTAGCATAGAAACCAATCCTATATTCCTGTACAACGCTGTTTGCCCCGTTGCATAAAAAATTGAACCACTCAGCTGCCCATAAGTTTGGTGAATAGGATAAAAAGCCATAACCATAAGTACTAAATAAGCGTCTTTGAAGTTAGAATTAGTAAAAATAGCGAGTACATTTCCACTTTGAAATGCAATAAAAGCCGAAAAGAATGCAGCTAAGCTGTACAACATCGGAATGTAACGATTAAAAAGCTTCCCCATGGAAAGGAAATCTTTTTGTTCAAAAGATCTACTAAACTCTCGAGTTATTATTGGTGTCATAGCCCCCGTAAAGATGAAACACATGGCTGCGAGTGAATAAGCTAGACCGTAAAAACCAGTTTCTACTGAACCACCAACACTTTGTAACAACCAAATGTCAAACAAACCAACGAACAATCCCACAAGGCTATATATTAATAACGGAGAACAATAACTGACAAATTCTGAAAGTATCGATTTAAACTTTGAATATTCAAAACCCATACCATGCACTGTAAGTACATTATTTGCAATAAATAGATATATAACCCAAACTATAAAAATCGATAATACAATAACATGAAAATAAAAATACTTTGTTAAATCAAAATCTAAGCAATAAATGAAATAGATCAATAAGCAGAGAGACATAACTTTATGTAGAATCTTAATTAACTCAACGGTAACAGTTAGCGCATAGGCATCCGACACTTTTATACACAATTGAGTAAACCAAGTTAAAAAGCCAAAACCAATCCCCCAATATATGAACTCTTTATCAATCCCAGGAAACCAAGATTGAATATCTCCGAATTGTTCAGCTGCATAGAAAAAAAGGGGCAATACAAAAAGAACTAATATTGAATAATAAAAATAAAAGGCAATTAGCTCTTTACGCGCTGGTTTAGCCGACAATTTTGTAAAAAAAGCAATGGAACTCCCTGCGTCAAGAAACCCAATGACTTTTGTAAAAAACTGCTGAAGGTATACAAACTGGCCAAAGGCAACAGGACCCATTGCCTTTGGCACAATGGCAACGACTATCATACCAATAACACCACTCAGCACACTCGCGAATAACTTAGTTGCATAACGCTTATTTAAGCTTGATTCTTTCATTAGTTATTGGTTAGTAATTCATTAATGATAATTTGACCATTTGTAATATCATCACACCTCTGAGTTATATACTTTCTCTTATATTCTTTATATTTACTATTATTACTTTGATAGCAACCATCATCAATATCAATATCAATATCAATATCAACAATATCGCTATCCGTTTCAAAAGACATTAACTCTATCTGTTTTTTCATTCCCATCGAGACCAACTCACTAGATAATAAATATACCATTTTTTTATTATTAATAACACTATAGTTAATTGCTGTTGAATAATGAGTCATTGTAAATAAAGATTTTGAAATTAAGTCATTAGTTTTACCAATAACCACATCCCTCCCATGAAAGAGGTCACTATAATTTTCAACGCCAACACTTCTAGGGTGGGCAGCAATAACAACTTTAATTTTTAATTTATTCTCTACGAAAGAAAAGTAGTCATTTAATTTCCCATAATATTCTCGACTATTAATATTATTGTTTGCTTCCGAAAGAATAAAATCTGGGTGATAAGGAAGCATTTGATCTAAAAATACAACCGTATTATTTAAACCAGAACTGTCTTCATTTTTATTATCTCCCAAAAGATGGAGGTAATAATCATAACTATGACAATGTATAGTTTTTTTACTTTCCACCTCACTAACAGACAAATAATAATCGTATCCTATATCTCCATATTTTAATTTTTCATAAAATTTTGTGATTATTTTTCGTGATATTTTTATTGGTTTTTTGATTCGACTAATAAATCGATGAGCCCTACTATGTGCCAAGGGTATCGCACCCCACATTTGAACAGCAACTTTCAATCCGTTATTGTTTAATTTAAATAAAATAGTTTTAGGTAAAGAACCAATCGCTATATACATATAATCAACTCTATGTTGATTAACAAACAAACTAAGATCTTGCATGCTATTTACATGTAACACATTACAAAAGTCGCAACTTTGTACATTGCCCCCGTTATACCTATGCGGATAAACTAGCTTAGAAATATCAAGAACCTCAACATTAACATTGTTATTGATCAATTCTTCAATGGCATAACGCCTATAATCTCTTAATGATAGAGGTGTACTTATAATATAAACAACAGATTTCAATTCATATACCTTTATGATAAATTTTCCATATTCATTATTGGTTTAGAATAACTTCTGCTAATCTAAAATCTAATTCAAGATCAATATCAACAGAGCGTGAACCTGGCATTATAAAGCTGTACACAGACTCGGTATAACTTACCCCTTGCTTATCGATAAGTGAATCTGATGTAAAAACGTACACAGCACCATTTAATCTATAACAGGATGGTAAATCTTGACTCCTTTTACCTTTAACATCCTTATTAATAAATGCTCCCATATTACTGTCAGCGGGCAAAGTATTGCTCCAGAATGGACTGTGTTCGCATTCGCACACGGATACGATTCCTTCAGCCTCCTTGTCAATGAGCAACCTTAAGGCTTGATCTATGTCCTGGTTTGTACGTAAAGGAGAGGTTGGCTGTAAAATAACCACAATATCAGGATTAGTATCAACTGAAAGTGTGGATAAACAATGTAAGATGACACTATCTGTTGACGCTGTATCAGTGGCTATTTCTGAAGGCCGTATAAAAGGAACATCAGCACCAAAATCTATAGCTACCTTCGCTATGTCTTCACAATCTGTACTTACTACTACACGATCAATGTATTTAGAGTTAAGTCCTGCTTCTATTGACCAAGCAATCAAGGGCTTTCCATGTAAAGGTAAAATATTCTTTCGAGGTAGGCGTTTACTTCCCCCGCGAGCGGGTATAATAGCTAACACCTTCTTACCATTAATCATTTATAATCCCCATAATATAAATATCTGTCTGCGCTCTTTCAAAGTCATCCATACGACCGATATCAAGCCAGTATTCATGGATAGGAAACGAGACGGCACTAGCATTAGATGCAATCACCTGTTCGAACAATGCTGGCATATCAAAAAACTGACCTTGAGGAATCATCTTGAGCACTGCTGGACTCAGCATATAAATACCCGCGCTTACAAAAAACTTATGTACAGGTTTTTCTTCAATTGCAATCACCTGATTATCTTCTAACCTAACAACCCCATAAGGTACTTGAAAATCATACTCACGAACACACATCGTCGCAGTTGCTTCTTGTGCTACGTGGTAGTCCAGTAGGTTGTCAAAATTTACATTTGTAAGTAGGTCCCCATTCATTACAAAAAAAGGTTCTTTAGGCTTTTCTGTTAATAGACTTAAAGCACCAGCGGTTCCCGTGCGCTCTTCTTCTAGAACATACTCAATATTGACACCAAAAGCGCTGCCGTCGCCAAAATAGTCTTGAATCATATGCCCTTTATAGTTGACACACATAATAATATTAACAAATCCATAACCAGAAAAATGCTCTACGATTGTTTGTAATATAGGTTTGTTACCGACTTTTAGTAAAGACTTAGGAGTATTCTCAGTTAATGGATAAAGACGGGTGCCTAATCCACCAACCATTAAGACTACTTTGTTTGGTTTAATAGCTGGTTTTATTAACTCTTCAATTTCTTTTAATCCAATAACATGATTTTGATCATCCACTATTGGAATTTGGTGTAACTTTTTAGCCAAAGCTTTTTTTATAACCTCTGCTTTGGAGTCACTTAATTTCGCCGTCGTTGGTGTACGAAAGATAATAGATTCAATACTATCATCAAGCGTTAAGCCTTTAAGCAAACCACGCCGAACATCTCCATCCGTCACTGTGCCAATCAGTTCTCTTGACGCCCCAACCACCAATGCAATTTGAGTTGAATTCGTATCAATTAAAGTCAATACGTCTCTAATGGATGTCGTTTTATTCACAAAAATTTTTTCTATGTTTTTCATAAACCCAACTTTGTTAACTTTTTAATTAAGGTCATAGAATGTCTTTTTAAGTATGTCTTTAAGATCATGTTGTTTTAATACCGACACAATCGCTTTACTGGCATTGCCATCACCGTATAGATTCGTTACCGCTAGCAGTGCTTCCTTAAACTCCGAACTATAAATCTTTTCTAATGCGTTAAGTATGCTATTTTTTTCTGCTAGGCAATCTATGACACTATCTGCTTTCAACCTGCCTTTTTGCCGATCTCCAATATTAATCGTTGCAATCTTAAAGCTTGGCGCTTCTGCAATACCACTGGAGCTATTACCAACCATTGCATTAACAAACTGAAGAGCACTAAGGTATCTAAGCTGCCCCAGTGAAGTAAAAGCGACTGAGTTTTTATGTTCTAATACATAGCCATCAATCATTTTGTTTATAATTCGTCCATCAGTATCACTATTAGCTTTTGTAAAAATTACATTTGTATCTTTTAGAGAACCTAGCGCATCTAGTAAGTTTTGAAACTGTGTACTCGCAGTTGATTTTTCAAGGGTAGTAGGGTGAAAGGTTACCAATAAATTATTTTTAGCTAATTTAAACCCAATGGATTTTTCAAATTCAGCTCTAGATAAAAGTTCTAATCGTTTGATATTTTCAATACCTAACCCACCCACATTAAATACCCGACTAGGTGCTTCGCCTAGTTGAATCACTCGCTTACGGTATTCGTCCGCCGCAGTAAAATGTAGATGACTCATTTTGGTAATGGAATGCCTAATGGCCTCATCAAAAGCACCCTCTGTTGTTTCACCGCCATGCAAATGAGCAATAGGGATACGTGCAATCATCGCGGAAGCTGTCGCTGAAAAAATTTCGTAGCGATCACCAAGAACAACGACTATATCAGGCTGTAATTCACTGTATGCCTCAGAAAAAGAGATTTGAGCTAACCCCATCGACTTTGATATGCCAATTGGGGTGTCGGATGATAAGAGCATTTCTATTTTTTTATCAATGTTAAAATCTTTTTCTACATCCCGGTAAGTTAAGCCAAACTCGGGTGACAGATGCATACCGGTAACAATAACTTGCAACTGAAGCTCGTCATCCTGATCAATTTCTCTCATTAACCAATAAAGCAAGCCATATTCAGCTCGAGTACCTGTTACAACACAAATATTTCTCATATCAAATCATCTGCCTGGTAATCTTTGATCGCTGTTTGTCCAAGCATGTCATTCCAGCGCATGGGGGAAATTCCCGTACCAGGACGCTTTACTGTCAGTTTCTGCTCAGTAAACACTTCACCTTGTTTAATATCAAGGGCCGCTACCAAGCTTTTTCTTGCAACAGGTATGTTTTTTTTCTCACTTTCACTTGGTCGTTTAACACCACCCCCTAAGGCTATTTCAATATTACGAATGGCCTTTACCATAGCCATTAATTCATGAGGCTCGAGACTGGCTTTATGGTCTGGCCCTGGCATGGTTTTATCGAGCGTAAAGTGTTTTTCGATCATACTGGCACCAAGAGCTACTGCTGCTGTTGGTATTTCTATGCCTGGCGTGTGATCAGAATAACCCACTTTAACTTTAAATGCCTGCGCAAGGGTTTGCATTGCATGCAAATTGACATCTGACATCTGAGTCGGGTAATCGGTTGTTGCGTGCAGAATCATAATTTTATCTCTAGCCGTACCCGATTCGATTAGCAAATTCAGTGCCGCTTCAACCTCGCCCATGTTTGCCATTCCCGTTGACATGACGATCTCTTTGTTAAACTCGCCGATCATTTTCAAATAGGGATAATTAGTGATTTCACCTGATGGAATTTTAAAGCGCTTTACACCCAAGGCATTTAAGAAATGCACACTTTTCAAATCGAAAGGTGTAGACATGAACTCAATATTATTGAGTGCACAATAAGCGAGTAAGTCATGATGATCAGCTTCGCTTAGCTCTAAGCGTTGTAGCATATCAAATTGGCTTTCTTGCTTGCCTGTATTTTGTACCTGATATTCTGCCTGGGGTGCAGATTTAGTAACTAAAGATGCCGCCTTGAATGTCTGAAATTTTACTGCATCAACACCACTATCCACTGCTACATCGATTAATCGTTTCGCTATATCTAATGAACCATTATGATTCACTCCTGCCTCTGCAATAATGAACACTCTTTTAGATATCAAACCTATCTCCTACTTTAACAATGCCATTAAACTCAAACGCTGTAATTTTAATGAAGCTATCCTGAGTTTTAACATAGAACCCTTGCTTATCCTTATTAAGGATAGCACCAACGCTTCCAATATATTCTGGTGCTTCAGCAATATAATCAGACTTATTAATTCGCATTTCCTTACCATTTAAAAATGCCCTAGCCATTGGCCCTGGACAAGAAATAGAGCGAATAAAATTAAATATATTACGACTGCTTTGATTCCAATTAAGAACTTCATCACCAATCTTTCTTTGATTACAATAGAATCCGACAGGATGAACCATCACTTGAGGAGACCCTACAACACCGCCTACTTTAAACAAATCTATCGCCTCACAAAGGATTTCTGCACAAGCTATATATGCTGTTTCTAACAAAGAAGAATAATCATCAGATTCTGAGATTGGAAATATTTTTTGGAGAATAATATCTCCAGTATCTATGCCTTCATCCACAAAATGTACGGTTATACCAAATTCTCTTTCATCGTTAATTAAAACCCAATTTAATATATTTCGGCCTCGATAAAATGGGAGCTTTCCTGCATGGCAGTTAATAATCTTAAATCTGGGGATATTTATAATTTCTTGTCGAAAGATTTGATTAAACGACATAGAAACAAATAAATCACAACTGAAACCTTTAACCTGAGAAATAAACTCATCAGAATTTATATTCTCATGCTTCATATATGGCACATCATATTTATCGCAGAACTTTTTTAAAGTTAAATCCTTCGTATCGTAACGAACACATACAAACTCAATTTTAATTAATGGATCATCTATCAATCGTTCAAATGCATTATGACTCCATGGACCATCTGCAAAATATCCAATTTTTAACATTTACTTCCTTCCTTCCTTACGCTACTTGGTATATTAACCAACCTATCAGCCAGCCACTTCGAATTTTCTAGTGGCATTGCAAAACAGCTTGTAAACATAGGTAACTCGTTAAGCAATGTCCAGACAGGCCTGGACATAACACCTTGAGGATTTGCGAGCTCTAAAAAAGCGATTTGCTCTTGCTTGTCGGCTAACAAAACAGCATTCAACCAGTAATTAGAATTCGAATTTATCGGCTCTGATATAAAATCAAGTTGATTCTTGGTACAAAAACCTTGGTATTGCTTGGCTGTCTCTCTTTTATTTTGCACAAAACCGTCTAGCTGCTCTAATTGTGCACATAATAAAGCTGCATTTAAATTTGGCATACGGTAATTATAGCCAATCATATCGTGATTAAATTCCCACTTATGAGGTACTTTTGCAGTGGTTGTTAGGTATTTTGCTTTTTTAGCTAACGCCTCGTCATTCGTAATAATGGCTCCGCCGCCACCCGCTGTTACGATTTTATTGCCATTAAAACTGATTGCTGACAATAGACTCGTAGTTCCAGTATGCTTGCCTTTGTAAAAACTGCCTAACGATTCTGCCGCATCTTCAATCAAAGGAATGCACCATTGATCGCAAATTGATTTGATTGCATCGATTTCGCAAGGATGGCCAAAAGTGTGCATAGGAACACATGCCGAAAGTCTTTTATTGGTTTTCTTATTGAAGCACTGCCCATCTCTAAGCTCTCCATAGGCTTCTAAGAAGTCGCTTAATGACTTTGGCGAAAGGCCTAAGGTGCTTTTATCAACATCCACAAAAACAGGCATCGCGCCGCAATAACTAATAGCGTTACACGTAGCAATAAAACTCAACGGTTGGGTAATAACCTCGGTATCTCTTTCAACATCTGCGAGTAAAAGTGCAATATGAAGCGCCGAAGTTCCGCTAACCGTAGCAATGGCATATTTTGCGCCCGTATACTCAGCAAGCTGTTGTTCAAATTGATCGACAAATTTACCCACACTCGAGACAAAGGTTGAATCAATGCACTCAACGACCAACTCCTTTTCCCTTCCTGTAAAACAGGGTTCATGCAGGGGAATGAAGTCTTGGGTTTGATAAAGTTCACGAATGAATTCGACCAGGTTAGTTAATTCAGTTCTCATTTTCACATCTTACCGTCTAGATATTTACCCGTTTCTTTGTGTCCGAAATCAGGGATCATTTTATGGAACAGATCAACTAATTCAGTTTTAGTCCAACGTCTTTGGTTTTTTATTTCATTGATTGTAGCTTCAAACATGTCGAGCAAACTCTGGTCATAAATGGCCTCATTCTTAATCACACCCAGATTTTCAAACCGAGTCATATCTAAAGTCTCTTTATCTGTAAAAAACTCTTCAAAATCTTTTTCACCCGTGGTATCACTGCTGGTAAACAGACAAGGCCACTTGCCCTGTTGAGGCAATGTATTTATCAACGCCCTGGCTTCATCTTCTGTTTGACAGAGATAAGGCTCATATCCAATACCAGCAAGGTATTTTTCGGCAATTTCTGAGAACGTAATTAAGTGTAATTCTTCACTGAGTTTAGGAAAGAATATATCTCTATTCTCGCCCATTAAGCAAGACATTAAACAGAGTTCGCCGGACTCTTTAGGTATCACAAAATATCGTTTAATGTCATTAGGGGCAACAATGGGCTGTCTTTTTTGAATGCGTTGATTAAAACCATGCAACAAAGAGCCGTCTGAAAAAGCCACATTGGCAAAGCGTGCTGTTGAAATCTCAATTTGCTGACTACGGCGCATCAAGAACATTTCCATAATACGCTTGCTAGCTCCCATCATATTGACTGGATTAGCTGCCTTATCGGTGGAAACACAAAAGTATTTTTTTGTGCCTTTTGCTATCGCTTGCTGAATCGTCTTGTCAGTATTAAATATGTTAACGTCAATCATGCGCATAAGCGTAAATGGATCTTTTTCGCTCCGTACATGCTTTAAGGCCGACAAGTTCAAAACATAATCATATTGACCATCTTGCTCAATAAAAGCATCATATTCAATAGAGCCTATATCCAATGCAAAGGTTTGGAAATCACCATCGATATAGCCATAGGAACTGCGAACATCCCTTACCAGTTCCACAAGGTTGTTTTCACTAATATCAACGACATGAATTTTTTTAGGGTTTCGTTTAAATATTTCTTTTACAACGGCTTGGCCGATAGAGCCTGCCCCACCTAACACAAGAAAGGTTGCGTTTGAAGCAATTTCTTGTAGTTGTGTTTCATTAGCCAAGATATCGTTCGAGAATAACTCATGCTCACGGCCTACTAAATTAAGAATAGATGACATGATTAACCCCAGATTCCTTTTGTATCGATAATAAACTCTGCATTGAAATGCTTGTCTTTAAATTCTTTATGATCTACTAACATTAAATGAATATCAGCTTCTTCGATAGCAATATCAGTTCCCACCAATTCTATATTTTCTAAATAGTTTGGTAATAATTTTATATTTGGCTCTATAGCAAAAGTCCTACCCGAATGCAGTTTAGCAATATTTTGTGCAATCTGTAAGGCAGGACTTTCTCTTAAATCATCAATATCAGCTTTAAAAGCTAAACCATAACAAGCAATCGTCACATCCTTAGCCGTTTTACTTGGATTTTCTTGCAAGACATCAGCTATCGCTATTTTTACTTTATCAATTACCCATTGAGGTTTGGCATCATTAACTTTTCGGGCTGCGTGGATTAATTCAGCTTGCTCTGGCGTCTTAGACACGATAAACCAAGGGTCAACAGCTATGCAGTGCCCCCCCACACCAGGACCTGGTTGCAAGATATTGATTCGTGGGTGACGATTGGCTAAAGAAATAAGTTCCCACACGTTTATATCTAACTCATCGCAAATAATTGAAAGCTCATTTGCAAAAGCGATTTGTACGTCTCGACAGCTGTTTTCTGTCAGCTTTGCCATTTCTGCTGTACGCGAATTAGTTACTACGCAGTCACCTTGAACAAAGGTTTTATACAACTCTACAGACTGCTCGGAACACTTAGCCGTTAGGCCGCCTATCACACGGTCATTTTCCACTAACTCTCTTACCACATGACCAGGTAGAACACGTTCGGGGCAATGCGCTATGCGCATATCTGACTCTTCTCCATTTATTTCAGGGAACGTTAAATCTGTTCTTGCATCAGCTAACCAAGCCGCCATTTGTTCGGTCGCGCCCACTGGTGACGTTGATTCTAGAATAACCAAATCACCTCGTTTAAGGACTGGGGCAATAGATTTGGCAGCCGCTTCGATATACTTTAAATCCGGCTGCGGAATATCACCTTCATTTTGAATCGGTAAAAAGGGCGTTGGTACAGCAATTAGGAAAGCATCTGCTGATTCTGGTTGTGTAACTGCTTTCAGCTTTCCATCTGTTACTGCTTTATGCACAATTGCATCAAGCTCAGGTTCAACGATATGTATTTTACCACTGTTTATTATGTCTACCGTTTGTTGATTAACATCCACACCGATAACATTTTTACCGTAAGCTGCAAACATGGCTGCTGTCGGCAAACCAATGTAACCCAAACCAATGACTGATACTGTTTCAAATGCCATAACTATTTATCGTTTTATATTTTTTTATATTTAAAGTAACTGATCCAAAATACGCTGGCACGCCTTACCATCACCATATGGGTTATGCGCAAAACTCATTTTTTTATACTCAGTTTTACTATCCATTAACGTATTTATTGCTGACGTTATAACATCAACCTCCGTACCTACAAGCTTTACTGTTCCTGCATCAACAGCTTCTGGCCTCTCTGTTGTATCGCGCATCACCAGCACTGGCTTACCTAATGAAGGGGCTTCTTCTTGAATGCCGCCTGAGTCAGTTAAGATAAGATACGCTCGCATCATTAAATAAATAAACGGCAAATACTGCTGAGGCTCGATAAGGTAGATATTATCAACCCTTCCTAATATGCGATTAACAGGTTCGCGTACATTAGGGTTTAAGTGCATCGGATACAAGATTTGAGCTTCTGGGTATCTTTTTGCTGTTAACGCCAATGATTCACAAATACGTTCAAAACCATCACCAAAACTTTCACGGCGATGCCCCGTAACGAGTATCAATTTTTTATTAATATCTAAAAAAGGAAATTGCGCAGCTAACTGTTCATTTAGCACGCCATCTGTATCTATTTTGTCTTTAATTAACAGCAGCGCATCAATCACCGTATTCCCAGTCACACTGATACTATCGTCAGGATACCCCTCATCTAATAAATTTTGTTTTGAGACTAGCGCTGGAGCGAAGTGATAACGCGTAAGCGCACCTGTTAACTTACGATTCGCTTCTTCAGGCCAAGGCGAATAGATATTACCTGTTCGTAGCCCAGCCTCAACATGCCCAACATCTATTTGCTCATAATAGGCTGCTAAACTTGTCGCAAAGGTGGTTGCCGTATCACCGTGCACTAGTACTACATCAGGTTCAAACTCCTGCAAAACTGGCTTTATCGTTAACAATATACGGGCAGTAATATCATTTAACGACTGATCCGCCTTCATTAAATTCAAGTCGTATTCTGGCTCAATGTCGAACAACTCAAGCACTTGGTCTAACATCTCACGGTGTTGAGCTGTCACACAGACTTTAGTAACGAACTTATCCTGATTGTTCTGAAATGCCTTTACAAGTGGTGCCATTTTTATAGCCTCTGGTCTAGTACCAAAAACAAGTAATATTTTTTTCATTGCTAACGAACGCCCTTTTCTATTCTGCACGCATTATACGCCAATAAACAACTAAAATGGGGGGGGGCAGATCTTTCATTATCGCATTTTAGTCTTTATTTCCATTTCAGATAGATTCATTCTTATTATTCATAGTGCGTCCACAATCGATAGACTCTAATTATATGTTCGTCATCAAAAACCTCATAGACAAGTCTATGTTGCTTATTGATTCTCCGACTCATTAGTCCTTGCATATTACCTTTTAAATATTCAAAATCAGGTGGGTATTGCATAGGGTCTTTGCTAATCATGTTGATTAATTTTATGACTTTATCTTGGAGACCACTTGATTTTATTTTCTTGAGATCTTTTTGAGCCTGACTCATAAATACAATAGTATACATTACCAATTTAGGTCATCTAATGTTAGTCCTTTTGTAATTGGCTCATTTCGTGCAGTTTGTATACTTTGCTCCATTCCTTCTATTGATCTTAAATAATCATCATCGGAGATATAGTCTGATTGCTCTAAAATCTTAATTTCATTCGATGAAAAATGTTTCAATAACCAAATAAAATGATCATTCACACTTTCGTCAATTTTTAAAGTCACTGTTTTCATAATCATTACGTCCTGAATTTATCTTGTTTCTAGGGAGGGGGACAAAAGAAAGGGTAGCGGTATTGGGGGCAGTCAGCTTGATTGACTCAACCACTCACTTAATAAATATATCCAATGCTTTGGATAGTGTTAAAAAGAACCCCATCATTCCCATTAGCATAATCATATTTTTGTTGAGCGCTTTTTGAATCGTATGCTCAATTTTCTCATTAAGTAATTCAAACTTGTTTTCTAGGTCGTTGAATTTACCTTCTAACCTGACAACACTTGCAGTCACTTCATTTAATTTGTCATCCAAATGATTGATGTGGTTATATTGTGATTTTAGTAAAAGAGTATTAAT
>Ga0209395_1000936_pt1 | contig 41913 bp, 33 predicted proteins | sample GOMGulsemesocosm_3_FD_184635 | JGI IMG/M metagenome (GOLD analysis project Ga0209395, IMG submission 184635) | Methane-oxidizing microbial communities from mesocosms in the Gulf of Mexico - GOM9D Gulf of Mexico (SPAdes) (version 2) | ecosystem: Environmental > Aquatic > Marine > Cold seeps... | reverse complement strand
TTCTTTCAAGTGTTTGCTAATGCTTTGCCTCCGCTGGCACCTTACATTGCTTTTATTCTTTTGATCCCAGCACCTCTATCCGCAATTAGCTTTTGGCGTAAAAAACAGCTTTTAGATAAGCAAACAAGCATCCAATCAATTCGTTCTTTAGAATGGAAAGAGTTTGAAGAGCTAGTAGCAGAAGCTTATAGACGGAAATACTTTACCGTTATAGAAAATCATCGCGCTGGGGCTGATGGTGGTATTGATATACGCCTACAAAGGGATGGTCAGCTTCACCTAGTCCAGTGTAAGCAATGGAAGTCTCAAAAGGTTGGAGTTAGTGTCATTCGTGAAATGTATGGCGTTATGACCGCTGAGAGCGCCTCAAGCGTAATAGTGGTTACTTCTGGCATTTTTACACAAGAGGCAAAGAACTTTGCCGATGGTAAACCAATTGACCTTGTTGATGGTTCTCAGCTAGAGGTACTAATTGGTCAAGTGCAACCATCGGAAAAGCTGATTATAACTCCACCCCCAATACCAGCTAGTAATACCCATTGCCCGAGATGCAACAGCAAGTTGATGTTAAGAGTGGCAAAGAAAGGCTCGAATGCTGGAAATCAGTTTTATGGTTGTTCGTTATTTCCGAAGTGTCGATATACGGAACAATACTTTGGCTAGGTAATTGACTGCCTTTGTGACTGAACGTTATCGATCCTTTCCTGTCATGACTTAAAGAATTAAGAGTTATAAAAAGCGAGTCAACTAACTCGTTTGGGTTATATATACGGGTAGGAAAGAGTGAAATAATTGGATCTTCGTCAGTTTTACCGGTGCCGCTGCCTTAATAAACAGCACCGCCAGAACGCAAAATAATTAAACATATATTGTTTACAGCCACAAAAGGAAAATTGAATGAGATTATTAATTGCTGCTTGTATTGTTCTTATTGCAGGCTGCGCAACAACTGCTCCATCCCAGATGTATAGAGGAGTCTCTCATGAAGGCTCGGCTTGGGAAATATCGGGTGAATTTAACGAATTTTCGAGAAATATAATTGTTAAATTTAATGGGCAGAATGCTATAGATGGCAATTTGCCTGTTTTTGGTTCTAGTGGCGAAGTCTACGGAAACTATGCTGGAAAAAATGTAACAGCTAATTGTAACCAAGTAACAAAGGTTTTCTCTTCCTATATGCAATGTATGGTTTTTGTAGAAAACGAAAGAGCTGCGACCCTTCAGTTTTAAGCCTAACAAAAAATAGTCAGCGGGACCCTCGTTCCGCTCCGCTACACGCCCCATGCCAACGGTCAGTTTTTGGCTCCTTGCGAATTTCACTTATTCCAGTGACGCTTTACGGTAGGGAGACTTACGCCTAATTCAGTGGCAGTTTGTGACTGCGATAAACCTTTGTTTTTAATACTCTGAATTAATGCCGTTGTACCAGTTGCAAAAGGTCTGCCCAGTTTCTTCCCGTCTTTCTTGGCTTGAGCTAAACCATCCATCGTACGTTCCCGGATACGGTTCTTTTCAAACTCAGCAAAAGCAGAGAACATTTGTAGCATCAGTTTGCCTTCAGCAGATGTGAGGTTTGATGTGGGCAAGTCTAGCGATACTACTTTGATGTCTTTATCAGCTAAATCCAGAATGGTCTGTTGAACATCGATGTTGTCACGACCCAGACGATCAATCTTAGCCACAACCAGCGTGTCGTTTGGTTCTAGCTTCTCAAGTAACTTTGAGAACTCAGGGCGTTGTTTAGCAGGTACACCACCAGATACGATTTCAGCAATCTGCCTATACTCTGGAATATCGTACCCTTTGCCTTGGATCACTGAAAACTGATTATCTGTGTTCTGTTCGCTGGTAGAGCAACGGCTATAAGCAAAAGTCCGTGACATGGAGTGTCCCTTTCTGAGGCGTCAACTAATGGTGTCAACAATACGGGAGTGTCATTAATATGCAATGGCTAATTTGTTGATACCATTTGTGTGGGACTTATTGTGGTATCAATATACGAACGATTGTTGATGCCGGGTTAAAGAGGTGGCCTCTTAACTTTGGATGATGTGAAATGCTGTACCGGAGAATAATCTTGGTTGTGATCGTTGTTTATGATTTGTTTCAGGTGATAATGTGATTTTTAGGGACTGAAACGGCTCACTTTATGGGCGCGGATGCAAAGAGTAGGAAAGTAAGTATGAGCTGTATTCACGGAAGACAAATTTCATCATTTAATGCCTCAGAGTTTGAGCCCCCAGAAAATGGGGACTGGGTTTTTGCAAAAGATACATACGTGACAGAAGGCATCGGCGGAAAGAAAAGAACGTTGTCCTATGATGAAATGGAGCAAGAATCTGAAGGAGAAACACATCGTTGGTTGAGGGTGACCACTCTAAACTCTCTGCAAGAGTTAGGTTACTCGACATATGATGGAGGGGTTGGTGTTAAAGGTCATAATGGGTTCTGTGACGGAGCAGCAAAGAGGGGCGAAGGTGTTGTTTTATTTGAATGCCTGACAGATTGGGCTGTGTCAGATTTAGAGCAACTTAATAGAAAACTAAAATTTTCTGAAGTCACCACTTTAATCCTTGTTGTCCTCAAAAAAAGTGCAAAGACGTTAAAAACCTTACAAAGAATCGGAAGAATAAAACTCAACAGTAATGTAATTATTGCAACTCCTTCCAAACAAAATGGGCAATGGGGATTAAGCTTTAGTCCGACTCATAGCCATCATGTCTTGCCTGAGGACGGACCAAACATCCAAATCCAGCTAAATATTGTCAGAAAACGTTCCTACTCCTATTTTACGGTGAAAGAAGTTGGTGACTCTGACTTTGGGCAATTGAAGAATGCCTTTTCTACAAAAGTAAGGCGGGCGACATTTGAAATGATTGGGGGTTTTTCCGGTGCGACCAATCAACGCTATAAAGGCGGAGTCGGAAACTTTGAGTTTATTGCCCGATCCCAAGGTGTCGAAATTGCACGCTACTCACAATCGTATTCGTCCCTTGATATCGAAATTAAGACACCCAATGAATACTCTGACTTTCTAAAGGAGAAAGTTGACTCTTTGGCCAAAGAGTTTGGTATATGTATCGAAGAAAGTAATAAGGTGGTGGCTCATCGTCATATTGACGACATATAGAGCACTCGTTAGTATGTTTTCTTGATTGCGCCGATTTATTAACCAACTTGCATGGCGCTTATACAAATAATGCTAAACAGGAGATTTTGCATGTACGCCATTTCGACCTTAATTCGACAAGCTTTCTATCAAGATAAGTCCGCCCGTAAACGTTACCTTCAAATAACCGGTTACACCCGTACTAATTCGGCACTTAATCGCCTAGCTCGAATCATTGATTCGGGAGGGGTCGATCAGGCGATGATTCGAGCCCTGCTGGAATCGGGTATGTCGGCTGATCAAATCTCAAGCGCCATGTCGGCAACTGAAATTCAAAAAAAGCGAGAAAGAGAGGCTACCTTTAAACCTTGGTTAAAGGCCTCATTCAGTCTGGTGCCTCCAGCGCAAAGGCAGCTCAATGTTCCTGCAATGTTTATCGGACACATGAGCTGTCTCAAGCTGTCTGAAGGCCTTTCGGTGAGCTCTTGGTGTGATCGGCTGACTGAGGTTAAAACGTTGATTAGATGTCACCAGAAGCTCTTTTATAGTGGTGATATTCGATCGGCAAGAGAGAACTACTTCGGTGAAGTATCGGGCTATCAGTACAGTCCTTCGCCGAAACTGATTTATAACCTTTCCACCTCTGGAACATTACTCCAATAAATTAAACCGTCTAACAATATATGGGGTGTCGATGCACCAATAATTCTATTTGCTCAAGGAAGATAAGGATGATTGATTTAGAGCTAATTAAGGCCTACCAAGAAGCGCGATACGTTGTGCAGCTGCATGATAGAGAGCTGGTATTACGCATAGGTAACAAGTACTCGGAATTAGCCGACTTAATGGGCGAAGTCGGATGCGATTGCGCAATGTTTATTACTCCCCATAATCCCGCCAGTGAGCAACTAAGCTCGGCTGAAAATGAACAGCGTTTTCAGGAATTATTGAAGATGGTAAGAGGTCTTCGCAGCTTTAAGGGATATGGAGTTGATGATGCAGAAGATTGGCCGCGTGAAGAGAGCCTATTAGTTATAGGCTATGATGCCAGCCAGCAGGTATCGTTGGCTCATCAGTTCGGACAAAACGCTTATGTGTCAATCAACCGCGAGGGATTGCTAAGCCTGTGGATTATGGCGGCGTCCGATGATCCTTCTCACCCAAGTTATAAAGAGTATCAACAGTGGGGTGCTGTAATAGCGTCGGCGGACACTTACTCGCTATTGCCGTGTTATTCATATCCGACGTTTTTTGATGACGGCACTAAGACTCCAATGCAGGTTGTCACTCACTGGCGCAATAACTTTGAGCGAATTGTGTCGCTAGCAAGTGGCGAGTTTGATGCCATGACACCAGTTCTTGAGTGTTATGCCGCTTGGTTAATCGAACAGGCTAAACCAGCTGGTTATTGGTGTGTGTTGAGCGATGAACGTATGCCATCCGATGCGCGCACTGATTTTATTAAAACGCCTACCTGCATTGCGCTAGCAACACTGGTTTATCTTCGAAATCGTTTGCCTAAACTGGCATCGCAACAGCGTAAACTTGATGCGCTCATAACAAAAGTGAGCCGTTTCATTATGCGGCGTAGAGCTTGGATGGGTAATGGCTATGACCGCCACGACGCTATGTGTGACTTTCTGGATATCTTAGGCAGGGCGGGGGTGGTGGATGAGTGGCTTGCTCGTGAGCAGGAATTTCCTGAACTTGTCACTTCACTTCGAGGGGTGGCTGAAAGCATGATGGCTAATTCAGGCTCTTGGTGTGGGACGGAAGTCGGGTATAGCCGTATTAATCGCTCGCAACTAGAACTTGCTACAAAGGCGCTATCGCCTCTTCTGGGCAAGTCGTTACCGGTGATGCCTGCATAAGCATGATGCCCGTCAATGATGGGGACCCCCTCTGTAGAAATGACATGTGTTATTGGCAGGGGGTGGGGTAAGATTACGCCCAAGTTTTTCAGTTTATGAAAGGTCGAGGCAAAAAAAATTGCCCACAGAAAAACGCTGCTCTCAATCCCATTGGCAAATAAGCTGATATACCCTACGACTCTTTCGGTATAGCCGATGAATAGTCTTAATTACGCGCTGGTTATCAAATGAGCGATTTACGGACAAATACATGCGATTTTAAACTGACTCTAGTACCCCAATGAAAAGGAAATATAAAATTAGCTACTAAATCGTGGTCAGATTTACTTGATAACTAAATTATTTTTGGTGGTGAAGTATTGGTTGTTTTTGTTTGATATATATAAGTAGATTGCTTATATGATGCAGCTATAATGAAAGCTAAATATGGGAAAAATGGATCGATCCTTTCAATGAATACAAGCACCATAAACCGCGAAGCTTCGGATAAGACAAAGGGCTTTAGATTACAAAAACTAAGAGCAACTAATTTAGCTTTGGATGAGTTAGAGAAGGGTGCCTTTTCGTTTTTTTATATTGCAATTGAGCAGGGCGAAGATGTAGCCAAAATTTCTGGCGACACTGAAACTGATGAAGAGTATTACGAAGAGGATAAGGATTACCCAACTTCTAACTTTAGTATTAATTCTCCATCTGTGAAAAACACATTAGTTAGTTTCTATGACCTTTATGCTGAGCGCTGGAGGGAAAGTAATAATATCTGCTTTGGATTTTATACTACCGCAGAAGTTGGGAAAGAAAACGCAACGAAGTTATCAAAGGCTCTTGGGATTACATTCCCTAAAGAGAAATTGATCGATTTGATTAGAGCTGAAGAAGTTGAAGATTCGACTGTGGGGATAGTTAAGAAGCTCTTGGTTGCAGAATACGAGACCCAATATGACGGTAAAAATAAAGGCAATCTGGAGAGATTAAAAAAAGAATCTGCTAATTCTTTTCGGGCGTTCTTAAAGTCTATTCGGTGGTTTTTTGGGAAAGATGATAACGAAGCTCTAAAAGAGGCTGCCCTGATTAAAATCAGAAAGTCTCAATTTTTTAATTATAGGCTGGATGGAAAGGAAGAATATATCCTTTCAGTGATAGAAGAGAGAATAGAAGAGCGACAGCATAATGCTAATTATAGTGAGCGGTTTATCGACAAAAGTCAGATCGAGCTCATATTTAACAAAGCGGAGTCAATTGAAGGCTCCCTTAAACAAGATTTCGCTTGGAAGGGTTGGGACGCGATAGAAGTTCCTGACGACACCAGAATCCTTAAAGAAAAAATTTATGATGTTTGCAGTTCGTTTGATAAAAAAGAAATTAGTCGTTTAACTCGGAGAGCTTGCACAGCAAGATTTGGAGAGAGAGAGTCTGGGAAGGATTATCTATCTTTGAAATATAGAGTTTTAGAGGCTTGCGAGGAAATTATATATAACCAAATTGGCGGTGATGATCTTTCCCAAGAAAAAATTGGTTTAATAATAGATTCATTGAGAGATAAGGCCTCAGCTAGTATTGAGGAGTTAAAAAAAGATTTCCATTATCCAGTGAATAATTCACATTCAATTAAGTCCATCGTTTTAGACTTGTTTGATAGCTGCTACCTGTCCTTTGATTGATTATGGAAAAATTAGATAACAAAAAAAGGATGATGTATATGTCGGGAGAAGATTTCTACTTCTTCACGTATAACGTTCTTCTTATCTTAAAAGAATTGAATTGCACCGATGGAAGGCTGTTTAAGGATTATAGAAAACTGCCTTTTATGGTTGATGTGATTTCTGATCGCCATCTGCTTGATATTTTGTTTCGAAATGACTTTGGGGAAGTGAAAAGCCCAGTTGATAGAAAGCATTTAGTTGGATCGTATACAAATTGTAAAATCAAAACTTCAGAATATTTAAAGTTGCTTTTCAGTCTGGAAAAGCAAGGGTATGTCACCTTGAGTAGTAGTAAGCGCAGTAGTCAAATTGACGTTACGCTTAATAAAGGGGCTATATCAAAAGAGTTCTTTAAGGCCGAAGTCTTTAACCAAGAGAAAGAGAAACTGTCCGCATTGAAGTCGGAGGTTAAAAGGATGTCCAGTATGAATTTTGAGACATTAATTAGCAAAATTTATATGACAGATGGAGTTACAAGATGGGCTCTTTAAGAATTAATGCTGTTCTTTACGAAGGCAATAATTATTACTACAAATCTCCCAGATTTAATGAAAATCTAATTGTGATTGAAGGCCAGAATGGGAATGGTAAGTCTACTTTTAGCCAATTAATTTACCACGCTTTTGGAGGGGTTGTAGATGAATTCAGGAAGACGTCTAAAGAGCAGCATCAAGAAATAGTCGGAGATAGAGATAATTATGTTGAGTTGGATATTTCCATTAATGGAGATGGTTTCTTAATTCGCCGATCAATTAATGACAATGAAATTACAGTTACTCCATATTCCGTGGTTATTGCAGAGGATGAGTGTGACAAAGATGCGGTTGTTCTTAATACAGCGGAAACAAGAGTTCTTCCGATTAACCGCAGCGAAAGCAAGCCTTTTACTTTTTCAGACTGGATACTTGGGCTGCTCAATATTTCAGTTATAAGCCTTAGTTATGGAGCAGCGAATTTCAAAATAAAATTCACTGACCTTTCGCGATTGATGTATCACGATCAAAGCCCTGATCCAAATTATATTTACAAAAAGCCTGAGTCAGATAATTTTATCAGTGATTCAGTTTTGCTTCGGAAGGTTATTTTTGAACTGTTATTAGGCCAGAAATATTCAGAGTATTACGATGCTATTTCTAAGCGAAGAGAGCTAGAAAAATTAAAGGGCGCTTCCAAATCAATTCTTGGTGAATATGAAGCAATAGCTAGGGAGATAAGGGGTTCTGCTGAGCCTAAGAACTCTACTTTTCTTAGAAAAGAAATAGATGATAATGATTTGCAGTTAGAGAAGCTGCATAAGGTAAGAGAGTCCTTAAAGAGGCCTAGAACAACACAAGAAAACTTCGATAATGTTCAGTATCTTAAGAGTGATTTTTTAGATAAAGAGCTGTCCTTAGGCGACAGAAAGAGAGAGCTTTTTGACCTTTATAAAGAAAAGGCGAAATTGGTTGAGCTCAAATCAATAACTAAGTCCGAGGCGGAGCAAGTTGCAAAGATTATACATACGCATAGCCAGCTGAATCTTTTTTCAGCCGATACTTGTCCCTATTGCTTATCTAAAGTAGATCGTCCCAAAGATCATTGTGTATGTGGTGCACAAATTGAAGAGTCTCAATATGAGCGTTTCTTCTATACAGAGTCCGAATATAAAGAGCTTCTAAAGACTAAGCAGGCTTCGTTTAAGTCAATAGATATTGCCCTTAGCGATTGCTTTGAAGATGAAGCTCGCCTAGAGGGATCGATAAAATCTTTAGAGAATGTTATTGAAAAATTAAGGTTGAGATTGTCAGAGCAACTTAATGATATAGATGATGGGTCTAGCTCTTTAGCCATAAATGATATTGATGACAAGATTTTAGAGTTGCGAGAAGCAAACTCTAAGTTAATGCAGTTAATTGATATTGAACTCAAGCTTGAAAAGTTTGAAAAGAAAAATGAGGAGACATCTAGCAAATTACGTGACGCAAAGAGGGAAGAAAAAATTCTTGGGTTACAGGCTCAGTCAGATATTAGTTCTAGAGTTGGTGAATTTAGTGCTATATATAATAAATTTATGACGGAGTCATTGCCGAATTGCCGAAGTGCAAAAATTGATTCGGAGGATTACACGCCAATCATTAATGACTTTGAATACAAGGAAGATAGTTCGCGAGTCCAGAAAAGGCTTATGTATTATCTGACGTTATTGCAAGTTAGCATCGATTCAGATAACACAGCATTTCCAAGGTTTTTGCTGATTGATACACCAGATACAGCTGGTATTGATATAGATAGATTGATTCCATCGATCGGGCAAATTGGTAAGTTTTTAACTTCTAAAAAAGATTTTCAGATCATCTTAACTACAGGGGTCGGCACTTACCCAAAAGAATTTGATAAGTATGTTGCAGTTAGATTACGGGATGATGCAAAATTGTTAATAAGAAAGGAAGCGAACCTACTATAAAAAATTATATTTTGTCCTCAGTTACTCAAGCGTAGTAATGAGTAGCTCAAGTCTGAGCTACTCTAAAATAAAAGCACTGTATGTTCGATAATACGCAAAGCAGTCATAGCTTAACCTCATTAAAATGGACGGCTGGATATATATGCTATTCAGGCAGCAGGGGCGCTACCCGAATAGCATGATTGCTTTAGATGTGAAGGTTTATCTTTGTTAGCGCGCTTTTAAAGGAAACCTTGTTGATGGCGGTTTGTAGCTGTTGCAGTGTGTAACCTTTGCGGTAACGTTCACCTGAGTCAGCGTGTTTATCGGTATGTCCGGTTATGGCATAGCCTAAACGATCAGGCACATCCGCTTGTTGTAACGCTGTAGCCATCGTGTGGCGAAATGAATGCAGGTCGAGCTTGGATTGCCCTGTGACAGACTGAAGCTGAATCCTGTGTTTGTAGCCATCATTCCCGTTTTTACCGTTAAAGAATTCACTGCACTTTTTCCCATAGCGTGCTTTAGCTGTATGCGTAAAGAATGGGAATAGGCGCAAGTAACCATCGCTGTCTATTACCCCTTTCCGTTTGGTTTGCTCCACAAAGCTAAGAAAGCCAAGGTCTATTAGTTCTTGATGTATCGGGGTTTGTTGAACAATAGCACCTTTAGTTGTGTTTGTTTTGAAATGCTTTTTGTCACAGCAGTTAGTGTGTTCAATAACCCATATGCCATCGATTTGTTTGATGTCTTTAACATGCAACTGGCATACCTCATTGAGTCGAGCGCCGGTGTAAAGTAATAAGAGTAGCGCCCAAGCATAAGGCTGGGTCTTTGGTGTCGGATTGGTGTACAGATCACCACCAAAAATAGTCTGCAGATCGTTATGGCGGAATGCTTGGCGTTGATCCTTTTTATCTGTTTTGTTTTTGATCCTTAGCAGATCGCTACTAAAAGGGTTTTTGGTAATATATTCGCGTTCTTCTGCCTGTTTGAAAAGTTGACTGACTCGGTTCATATATTTATTGATGTTGGTCGCTGACATGGGCTCTGGGGCGAGGCGGATGATTTGTCCGATAGACAGGTCACAATAGATGGGATTCTTGTTTCGGTTCTTTGGTGTTTTGCTGGTGATGTCAAAGAACAGTTCTGCTTCTTTGAAGCCAACTTCGTCCAGATACTTGTCGTCAATCATTTCGATTAGAGTATTGATGATGGCTGTTGTTTCTTTGCAGTAATTCTTAGTCCAGCGACCACTTTTCAGATTTAGCTGGCAGACCTTCTCTGTGAATTCTGAGATACGCAGTCTTGTGCTGGGTTTGAATTGGTTGCCGAAACCGGTTTCAGCGGCTTGTATGACAATCTCTGGCTCAGGCGCGAAGCGGTGTAGCTTTGCAAAAAGCTGGGTTAGTTCGTTTTTGCAATGAAAGTTAAGAGCTTGGATGTCAATTAAGTTATCCGAGTTGCTATCAAATGAAAGTTGCACGTAGGTGCTCCTCTTGAATAGTGCCAGCACTTGGCCGGTCACATAGCTGGCCTGAAGTCGTGCTACCTGCATATTATCAGTGGGCAGGGTTTTCTTGATTTCCCGTTGCCGGAAGATCAAACGCAGTTTTTCAGGGATAGCTATACGGACGTAGAAACTACGTTCGTTACGTTGGAAGAGGTATGGTGAGTGCGCAGGCATTTGTGTGCAAACCTATATTTCAGGATGCGCTGAAAAGCTACGATTGGTGTTCGATAGCATTTGTCATCCCGTGTGAATGGAGGACAAAATGCCGAAAGAATAGAGTTAACTTTGTACCGGATTATGTACCTAATCCGTCAAAACGACTAACCCATTGCTTTATTTTTCAATAAAAACAATGGGTTAGTGTCAATTGGTGGAGGCGGCGGGATTTGAACCCGCGTCCGTCAGTCCGCTGCTCGAGGCTCTACATGCTTAGATCCTCCATTTGATTTAATGATAATCAGCCCGGAAGGCAAGACGATTAACACGATCCTGATTAAGTTTTAGTAGCGCCGCCTCAGGCATGCTTTGCTACGATCCTATTCTATATGACGGTTTTTAACGCGGTATAGGCACCTTGCTAAGAACCGCTAACCGGGTATTAAGCGGCTAGAGCGTAGTTGTCATCGTTGGCAACTAATAGTTTGCAGCTTTGGATTAACGAGATTGGCTACCATCTCGGCATGCACCTTGGAGTTTTGTAACCCACGTCGAATCCAGAATCGCCCCCGAAATCATCATAAGTGTCACCGACTTGGTGATACTTACTTTAATTGGGTGGTTTACACAAAAAACAAGTGCAAGCCGGAATTCATAATGAGCATGGGGATTATAGCTGAGTGGCTGCGGCTTGGGGGGAATAATTTCTACTGGTTTGCCGTTTAGAGTTATAAATCAGGCGTTGTGGCGCATAACGCGCTGTTTGTCTCGGTCCCAGTCGCGATCTTTGTCTGCGGCGCGTTTGTCGTGCTGCTTCTTACCCGTGGCAATGGCAATTTCACATTTAACGTTAGGGCCTTTCCAGTACATGGCAAGGACAACGCAGGCGCGGCCTTCCTGTTGGGTAGCTTTAAACAGTTTGCTGATTTCGTTGTGATGCAGTAGTAATTTTCGGCTGCGAAGAGGATCGGCAATAACATGATTGCAGGCTGTTTTGAGTGGCTCGATGTGAGCGCCAAACAGCCAGGCTTCGCCGTCTTTCAGCTGAACGTAGCTTTCGGTGATCTGTCCTTTGCCCGCACGCAGGCTTTTGACTTCCCAGCCCGCCAGTACGAGACCTGCTTCAAAGGTTTCGTTGATATGGTAATCGTGACGTGCCTTTTTGTTCTGGCAGATCGATCCGGGTGAGGTTTTTTTCTTCTTGGCCATGGCGGGCATTATAAGGACATGAATGCGGGTTGAATACGGTTGAGCGTAAATATGCTGAATGATGTTATAAAGTGGCGCTGTAAAGCGCCTCTGAGCTAGTTGTTGCTTGCCGATAGCCGCTATACTTGGAGTCTTGAATGAATATTGAATTCGCAGACTCGTTGGAGAACTCGTTTGGAAAAGTCGTGGCAGATTGCTGATGCCTATAGCAGTGGTGAGTTTTTGCAGGCCTGCGGTTCTCTCAAAGCTGTTTTTACGTTGCAGGGTGAACCGATTACCAAGGATAAAATCAGCGATGTGATTAAGGTGGCGTTGGGCGGAAAAAATTTCTATGTGAAGCGCTACTATAAACCCCGTAGTAAGAAAGCCGGTTGGTTTAAACGTAGTCGTGTGCGAGCCGAATGGGAAAACCTGCAGTTCTTTTCTTCTTTGGGTATCCCTACGCCGACGTTGGTGGGTTGGGGGGAGCAAGGCAAGGGTTCTCAGTTTCAGGGCGCGTTGATTACTGAGGAGTTGGTGGGGACAGAGGATCTGGCGACGCTGAATAAACAAGGCAGTAAACTTTTTGATCAACCTGAGTGGTTTAAGCATACGGCACAAAAAATCGCCCTCTATACTCGGTTGATGCATGAGCAACGATTTATGCATCTTGATCTGAAGTGGCGCAATATTTTGGTGGGGCCGGGCGAGCGGCCAGAAGTGTACTTTTTTGACTGTCCCTCGGGAAAGCAGTTGTCGTCATTGCTATTTCGCCGTGGTCGTCTGAAGGACTTGGCCTGTTTGGATAAGATTGGACGTAAGCGGTTGCGACGCACTCAGCGGCTGGCTTTCTATAAATATTACGTTGGTTGCGATAAATTAACGCCAGAGCAGAAAGACATAGCCAGGAAAGTAGATCGGTTTTCGGCCTATCTTGAAGGTGAAAGCTCTGAAACGGGCTGGCGTATTTTTTAAGTACTCGCTTGGTTGAAGGGGAGTAAGAGGTCAATGGCAGAGCAGAAAATATCCATACATGGTGTCTGGGGTAGTCGCTGGACTTTTATTCTTGCGGCGACAGGCTCGGCGGTAGGTTTGGGGAATATTTGGAAATTCCCCTACATCACTGGTGAGAATGGCGGTGGAGCCTTTGTGCTGGTGTACCTGTTGTGTATTGCTTTGGTGGGTATTCCCATCATGATGGCGGAGGTGCTGCTCGGTCGTCAGGGTCGTCAGAGTCCGATCAATACCATGCGCGAGCTGGTACGGGAAACAGGTGCAAATAAGGGCTGGCAGTTGCTGGGTTGGATGGGCGCGATTGCCGGGTTTCTGATTTTGACCTACTACAGCGTGATCGCGGGTTGGTCGCTGAATTACATTTACGAGGTGGGCGTAGGTACCTTCAATGGAAAGGACGGTGCGCAGGTAGGTAGTATTTTTGATGAGCTGCTGGCTAACCCCAAGAAGCTTTTATTTTGGCACTCGTTATTCATGGTTCTGGTGACCGTCATTGTCGCGCAGGGCGTTATAAAAGGATTGGAAAAGGCGGTGCGTACTTTGATGCCGTTGTTGTTTCTGTTGTTGATTTTGCTGGTAGGCTACGCCGTGAATACGGGTAGTTTTGGTCAGGGTTTTGCTTTTTTGTTTAATGTCGATTTTAGCAAAATGAGCTGGACTGCGGCGCTTACGGCGTTAGGGCATGCCTTTTTTACCCTGAGTTTAGGCATGGGGGCCATAATGGTATACGGCTCCTATATGCCGAAAAAGGCTTCTATTGGCGGTACAGTGTTAATGGTGGCGGCTCTCGATACGTTGGTTGCCTTGGTTGCGGGGCTGGCAATTTTTCCGATTGTTTTTAGTAACGGACTGGAGCCTGGGGCCGGCCCTGGCTTGATGTTTATTACCCTGCCGCATGCCTTTGGCAATATGGGGTTTGGGCAGTTATTTGGCGCGCTGTTTTTTGTGTTGGTCAGCTTTGCTGCTTTAAGTTCGGGTATATCAATTATTGAGCCAGCCGTCGCTTGGGTGGTCGAGCGCTTTAAGGTGAATCGAGGCTTGGCGACAGCAATGTTGTGCTTTTTGGCTTGGTTTGTTGGTTTGGGTACGGTGTTTTCCTTTAATCTCTGGGCGGAATTCAAGCTGGCTGGTTTTACATTTTTTGATGTGCTGGATTTCCTGACAGCTAATATCATGTTGCCCTTAACTGGTTTCTTTATTGCGTTGTATGTGGGCTGGGTGTTGTCGCAGCGACGAGTTGCGGGTGAATTGGCTATGCAGAGCTCTGGGCTTTATAGTTTGTGGCGCTTTGCGCTGCGATTCCTTGCTCCGCTGGCGGTGCTGGCGGTGTTTGTTGTGCCGCTCTATGAGCGTTTTGTCGGATAGGAAATATACAACTAGATGAAAACAGTACATCGTAACGCGCTGGTGATGCACTCTGCCGAGCAGATGTATCAGTTGGTGAATGATATTGAAGCGTATCCGCAGTTTCTGCCCTGGTGTAGTGGTTCGCGTATTGAAAGCTCTACCTCTGAGGAAATTGTCGCCAGTCTGGATGTGGCAAAGGCGGGGGTTAGCAAGACATTCACTACCCGTAATCGACTGGTGAAGAATCATTCGGTGGAAATGGCACTTGTGGATGGCCCCTTTCAACGCTTGGCCGGTAGCTGGGTGTTTAGTCCTTTGAATGAGGAGGCCTGTAAGGTAGAGTTGGACCTCGAATTTGAGTTCTCCAGTAAGATGATGGCGGTGATGCTGGGACCTGTTTTTAATGAGGCAGCCAATACCATGGTGGCTGCCTTTTGTGAGCGAGCAGACGAAGTTTATGGCGCAGGATAAATTGATAACGGTGGAAGTGGCCTTTGCGCTGCCGGATAAGCAGGCGATTGTTGTTGTTAAGGCGGAGGAGGGTATTACTGCCTACGAGGCCGTTATCCAGTCTGCCATTGCTGAGCAGTTTGTACAGATTGATATCGAAAATGACAAAATGGGTGTTTTCGGTAAGGCGATCCGGGATCCTAAAAAGGAAGTACTAAAAGCGGGCGATCGAGTAGAAATTTATCGGCCGTTGCAGATTGATCCAAAGGCGTCGCGTGTCCAGCGTGCTGAAAAAGCGAAACAAGAAAAGGCTGCCGCCAAGGCTACCAAGTAAGGTGTTACGCCACTATGATTAGTGGCGCGATTGAGATTAGTTAGTTGTTGCTTTGCTGGGGATGAAATCGCCTTCAAAGTGGGTGAGTAGGTCGTCTTTGAAAAACAGGCTGATGCTTTCCTGTTGGCGGAGTTCTCCGCCGGGCTGCAGGCTGTACACGTAATCCCAGCGCGATTGATTAAAGGTGTCTTCGATCAGTGGTGTGCCCATAACGTACTGAACTTGGCGTTTGGTCAGGCCGGGGCGCAGTTGGTCGATCATATCCTGGGTGACCACGTTGCCCTGCTGAATATCGATTTTGTAAACGCTGGGCAGGTAGCTGCAACCTGTTGCGGCAAGTAGGACGATGGTTAGCAGTGCGGTGTTTAGTTTGGTGCTGTAATTCACGTTAGTTGGTTCCACTCATTGGGCTGAGAGCGCATAATAGCCCAGTTGAAAGTAAAGGAGTAGTCTGGAAGTATGGCTGAAGAAAATCAAGAGTTGCGAGCCGCTGGTCTGAAGGTCACTGTGCCCCGCCTGAAAATTTTACAATTGTTGGAATCCTCCGAAATTCGCCACTTGGCGGCGGAAGACGTCTACAAGATGCTGTTGGAAAGTGGCGATGATGTGGGGTTGGCTACCGTGTATCGTGTACTGACTCAATTTGAGACGGCAGGTCTGGTTCAGCGCCACCATTTTGAAGGCGGGCGTTCCGTTTTTGAGCTGACTCGAAATGAGCTTGAGCATCATGATCACATCGTGTGTGTGAAGTGTGGTCTTGTAGAAGAGTTTTTCGATGAGATGATTGAAAAGCGTCAGCATGAAATTGCTGAGGCCAAGGGTTTTGAAGTGACTGAGCATAGCCATTATATCTACGGTCTGTGTCCTGGCTGTAAAAAGTAGATATCTGTAAGGCTGGGTGTCTAGTCTGCGCTCAGCAACATTTCCTTCGCATGGGCCAGCGTCTGGTCTGTCAATTTAAGTCCGCCCAGCATGCGGGCGATCTCCGCCACTTTTTCTTCTTCTGATAATAATGACATCTGCGAATCAGTTTGTCCGTCTGCTGTTTGTTTGCTAACCGATAAATGTTGATGAGCCTGCGCAGCTACTTGCGGTTGGTGGCTGACACAGATGACTTGTCCGGTCTCGCCTAACTTGCGCAATAGTTGTCCGACCACTTCGGCGGTGCCACCGCCAATGCCAACATCTACTTCATCAAATACCAGTACCGGGATGGCTGACGCCTGTGCGGAAATCACCTGAATGGCCAAGCTGATGCGCGATAGTTCGCCGCCCGAGGCTACTTTGCTGAGCTGGCGCGGTGATTGCCCGGGGTTGGTGCTGACCAGGAACTCAATGCTTTCTAGGCCGTGGGCGGATAGTGAACCTGTATCGAGAGGGTTGAGCTGGGCGATAAAATGGCAGCCGCCCATGCCAAGTGATTCAAGGTGCTGGGCAATTTGGCTGTCAAAGGTTTTGCAGGCAGATTGGCGTTTTTTGCTGAGCTGTTGAGCGGTGTCGAGATATTGCTGTTGATAGCTTGCGACCTGTTCGGCGAGTACTTCAAGGTGTTCGTCCATGCCGTCGATCTGCTGGAAGTCTGCTTTGAGACGTTCGTAGAGATCGACTAATTCTGGTGCTTGTATCTGATGTTTGCGGGCGATCTGAAAAATATCGCTGAGGCGTGCTTCCACCAGTTGTTGGCGTTGCGGATCGATATTTACTTGCGATAGGTAGTGGGTCAGGCTGCTGGACGCTTCATCAATTTGAATTTGTGCATTTCTCAGCAGTTCGCGCACTTCTTTTAAATCTTGGTGGTCGTCCTGGATGCTGTCGCTAAGGCGAACGGCTTGGTTGATCAGATTGCTGCAATCTGTGTCGTCTCTTTCTGATGCTTGAATAATCGAGAGGACTTGCTGGCCGCCGTTGAGGATTTCACCAGCGCTGGCCAGGCGTTGTTGCTCGATTTCCAGATTTTCCAGCTCGCCGGATTGAAGGTTAAGCTCGTCTAATTCTTCAAGTTGATAGCGCAGTAGCTGGTGTTGTTCTGTTTGGCTTTGCAAATCGTTTTTAAGTTGCGCGAGCTTGGTCTCGGCGCTATGCCATTTTTGGTAAGCGGCCGCAACGCTTGCTGCTAATTTGTCGGCGTTCGCATAGGCGTCCAGCAAGCGGCGGTGGCTGGCTTTGTCTAAGAGCGACTGGTGTTCATGCTGGCTGTGAATGTCGATGAGAGACTCACCAAAGTCGCGCAGCTGTGCCAGTGTGGCGGTTGAGCCATTAATAAAGGCGCGGGAACGTCCGTCGCGAGTCAGCACGCGGCGTAAAACACAGTCCTCAGTGGCGAGCCCCTGTTTATCCAGCCATTGTTGCGCATCAGTGTTGTTGTCGATGTCGAAGCTGGCGCTGATTTCAGCGCGTTCAGTACCATCACGAATAATGCCGTTGTCGGCGCGGTCTCCCAGTACTAAGCCCAGCGCATCTACGGCAATGGATTTGCCCGCGCCGGTTTCGCCTGTAATCACCGAAAAGCCTGCGTGCAGGTCGATGGAAAGGCTTTGTACGACAGCGAAATTCTTAATGTTCAGGTGGGTCAGCATAGCTTGGAAATAGATATCTCGGCTGCAAAGTGAAGCTGCTAGTTATAAAGTAAAAGCGTGAAAATAACCAGCGACATAAAAGCATCATGGAGGGTGTAACAAATTTCGCAATAAAAAGTCTTGAATCATTGCTTGGCGGCCCCATATAGCAAGCAGGTTAATTAATGTGGGCGCGCTTGATAAAGCGATGCGCTGGCAAAGAATGAATATTTAGGCTGGAGGTTGATAAGTTATGGCAGAAGATAAGGCCACCTCGGAAAACACTCAAGATGCAGTAGACGCTACTGCGCAAAAAGTAGACGAGACTCAGGATCAGGTTGTTGATGAGCAGGTTGAAGTCCTGCCGGAGCAGGCGCCAGCAGAAGAGCTGAGGGCGGAGCTTGATGCCGCATTAGCACAAGCTGCGGCTAATAAGGAAGCCGAGCTGCGTGCTCATGCAGAGATGCAGAACATTCGCCGTCGCGCCGAGCGTGATGTGGAAAATGCTCACAAGTTCGCGCTGGAAAAGATGGCAGGCGAATTGCTAGCCGTGGTTGATAACCTGGAGCGTGCGTTGCAGGCTGCTGGTGCGGCGGATGAGTCGTCTCAAGCCTTGCGTGAGGGCGTTGAAATGACGTTGAGTAGTTTTCTGGCTACCTTGAGCAAGTTCAATATCGAGCAGATTGATCCAGAGGGTGCGCCGTTTGATCCTCAGCAGCATCAAGCCATGTCGATGATTGAGAATGCTGATGTGGAGCCGAATACGGTTGTTGCTGTTTTGCAGAAGGGCTACAGCCTGAATGGTCGTCTGGTGCGTCCAGCGATGGTGATGGTTTCAAAAGCTGCTGCAGCACCAAAAATTGATGAGCAGGCTTAACAAATAGTTGAAATGGGCTTGAGTGAAAATTAGGTGAGAGCCTTGAAAATAGCAAAAGCAGTCCAATATTAGAGATTAATCCGCACAGAAAGTGTGAGTTTAATTTTCAGATTCAGTAATAAAGATTTAAGTTTGGAGTAGAGCATTATGGGAAGAATTATCGGAATTGACTTGGGTACCACTAACTCGTGTGTATCTGTAATGGAAGGCGATAAGCCAAAAGTGATTGAGAATGCCGAGGGCGATCGCACCACGCCTTCCATCGTTGCCTTTGTTGATGACGGTGAAGTGCTGGTTGGTCAGCCTGCCAAACGTCAATCGGTGACTAATCCTACTGATACTCTGTTCGCGATCAAGCGTTTGATCGGTCGTCGTTTTAAAGACGATGTGGTACAGAAAGATATCAAAATGGTGCCTTATAAAATCGTAGCAGCCGATAACGGCGATGCATGGGTTGAAGCTAAGGGCGACGCTAAAGCACCACCACAGATTTCTGCTGAAGTTCTGAAGAAGATGAAGAAAACAGCGGAAGACTATCTGGGTGAAGCTGTTACTGAAGCGGTTATTACTGTGCCTGCTTACTTTAATGATTCTCAGCGCCAGGCTACTAAAGATGCCGGCCGTATCGCTGGTCTGGACGTAAAGCGTATTATCAATGAGCCAACGGCTGCGGCACTGGCTTATGGTATGGACAAAAAACGTGGCGATTCTACCGTTGCGGTTTATGACTTGGGTGGTGGTACGTTTGATATTTCTATCATCGAAATCGCGGAAGTTGATGGCGAGCACCAGTTTGAAGTGCTGTCGACTAACGGTGACACCTTCCTGGGTGGTGAAGATTTTGATTTACGTTTGATTGATTTCTTGTCAGACCAGTTCAAGTCTGAAACGGGTATTGATCTGCACAACGACCCACTGGCTCTGCAGCGTCTGAAAGAAGCTGCTGAAAAAGCCAAAATCGAACTGTCCAGTGCGCAACAAACAGACGTCAACTTGCCTTATATTACGGCTGATGCAAGCGGTCCTAAGCACTTGAATGTGAAGATTACACGTGCCAAGTTTGAGTCATTGGTTGAAGATCTGGTTGAGCGTACTTTGGCTCCGTTAAAAGTGGCTTTGAAAGATGCTGATCTGAGTACGTCAGAAATTGATGACGTGATTCTGGTGGGTGGCCAAACACGTATGCCGCTGGTGCAGGAGAAGGTTAAAAACTTCTTCGGTAAAGAAGCGCGTAAAGACGTTAACCCGGATGAAGCGGTTGCTGTGGGTGCATCTATCCAGGCAGCGGTTCTGTCTGGTGACGTGAAGGACGTATTGCTGTTGGACGTAACACCTCTGTCTCTGGGTATCGAGACTATGGGTGGCGTGATGACAGTGCTGATCGAAAAGAACACCACTATCCCAACCAAGAAAACACAGGTGTTCTCTACTGCTGAAGACAACCAGTCTGCGGTAACGATCCACGTGTGCCAGGGTGAGCGTAAGCAAGCCACGCAGAATAAATCTCTGGGTCGTTTTGATCTGGCAGATATTCCTGGGGCGCCACGCGGTATGCCTCAAATTGAAGTGAGCTTCGATCTGGATGCTAACGGTATCTTGAACGTAGGCGCTAAAGATAAGGCAACTGGTAAAGAGCAGTCTATCGTGATTAAAGCCTCTGGCGGCTTGAGCGATGAAGACGTTGAAGCGATGGTGCGTGATGCCGAAGCTAACGCTGAGGAAGATCGCAAATTTGAAGAGCTGGTAGCGGTTCGTAACCAGGGTGATGCGCTGGTTCACGCCACGCGTAAGATGCTGGAAGAAGCTGGTGAAAACGTTTCTGATGATGAAAAAGCGCCAATCGAAGCAGCGGTTGCTGAGCTGGAAGCGGCTCTGAAAACCGATGACAAAGATGACATCGAAGCGAAAACAACTGCTTTGACTGAAGCGTCCGGTCCTCTGGCTCAGAAAATGCAGGAGCAGGCTCAAGCTCAAGCTCAAGCGGGCGATCAGGCAACTGATGCTGGCGCTGATGCGGCTCAGGATGGCGGCGCTGATGATGCCGTTGATGCTGAGTTTGAAGAGATGAAAGACGACAACAAATAAGCTGCTTGGGGTCTGGAAACGGGCCCTGATTAGATTGTTTGAGGTTCTCTTGAGAACAGCTCAAAATTACAAGTAAGGCGCGCGGCTTCGGTCCCGCGCCTTTGCTCGGTTTACGATTTACGCTTTAGATGATTTGCAGGAAGATATGTCAAAACGCGATTATTACGAAGTGCTGGGTGTCTCCAAAGGTACCGACAGCAAGGAAATTAAAAAGGCTTACCGCCGACTGGCAATGAAGTATCACCCGGATCGTAATCCGGACGACAAAGATGCCGAGTCGCACTTCAAGGAAGTGAATGAGGCCTATGAAGTTCTTTCCAGTGGTGAAAAGCGTGCGGCCTATGATCAGTTTGGCCATGCCGGAGTTGATCAAAATGGCGGCGGTGGTCACGGTGGCGGTAATGGCAACTTCAGTGACGTATTTGGCGATGTGTTCGGCGACATCTTTGGCGGCGGTGGCGGAGGTCGTCAGCGCAGTCATGTGCAACGAGGTGCGGATTTAGGCTACAGCCTGGAGCTGGATCTTGAAGATGCGGTTAAAGGTACGCAGGCTAAAATTCGCGTGCCTTCCATGGTGGGTTGTGGGGGTTGTGACGGTTCTGGCGCTGCTAAAGGTTCGCAGCCTGAGGAGTGTCAAACCTGTGGTGGTGTTGGTCAGGTGCGTATGCAGCAGGGTTTCTTTGCTGTTCAGCAGGCCTGTCCGCGCTGTAAAGGTCAGGGTAAAACGATTAAAAATCCTTGCCATAAATGTCATGGCGCGGGTCGCGTAGAAGAAACCAAGACGCTGTCGGTGAAAATTCCGCCGGGTGTTGATACGGGTGATCGTATTCGTTTGTCGGGCGAAGGCGAAGCCGGTGTGCATGGAGGTCCTGCTGGCGATCTTTACGTGCAGGTCAGCGTGCGCGAGCACAAAATATTTACTCGTGATGGTGCTAATCTCTATTGCGAAGTGCCGATCAGTTTTGTGGATGCCTCCCTGGGTGGTGAGCTGGAAGTGCCGACACTGGATGGCCGCGTTAAGCTGAAGATTCCAGCTGAGACGCAGACTAACAAGTTGTTCCGTGTGCGCGGTAAAGGTGTTGCGCCTGTGCGTGGTGGTGCGACGGGTGATTTACTGTGTCGTGTCTACGTGGAAACGCCGGTGAAGTTGAATAGCGAGCAGAAAGAATTGCTTAAGCAATTCCAGGCAACGCTCGATGGTGAAGGTAATAAGCAGTCGCCGAAAAAGAGCTCCTGGTTTGCGGGTGTGAAAAACTTCTTCGATGACATGAAAACCTAAAATTTCCTATTGCGCTGGTAATGGCGGCGTTGAAAATCGGCTCGAAATACTCACTTATGATCAATAAGCTCCGTTCTCTCGCCAGTTTTCGCCTTGCCATTCCTTCGCTCACTACGGAAATTAGCGATTTTAATTTAAGACAAAGATAGGAAAACAGGAATACGCATGACACGCATTGCAGTGACCGGTGTTGCCGGACGGATGGGGAAAGCCTTGGTTGAAGCGGTTATGCTGGCCGGAGATGCTGAATTGACGGTTGCGATTGTGCGTCCTGATAGCTCGTTGGTGGGTGTTGATGTTGGTGAATTGACGGGTATTGGCGCTAACGGCGTTAAAGTGGTTTGTGATCTGGCGGCGGTCGTTGATGATTTTGATGTGCTGATTGATTTCACTACGCCTGCTGCAACATTGGCGAATGCCGCCATTTGTGCGCAGGCCGGTAAGCAGTTGGTGGTCGGCACTACGGGTTTTTCTGATGCAGAGAAAGCGCAAATGCTGGTGACGGCAGATAAGACCGCTTTGTGTGTCGCCTCTAACTTCAGTACTGGCGTGAATCTGTGCTTTAAGTTGCTGGATATTGCTGCCCGCGTGCTGGGTGATGATGTTGATATTGAGGTTTATGAAGCGCACCACCGTCATAAGGTGGATGCCCCTTCCGGCACGGCGTTGAGCATGGGTGAAGTGGTCGCCAATGCGCTGGATCGTGACTTGTCAAAATGTGCTGTTTATGGTCGTGAAGGTCAAACCGGTGCGCGTGATCGTGAAACCATTGGTTTTGCGACGGTGCGCGCAGGCGATATTGTCGGTGATCACACGGTGATTTTTGCCGCCGATGGTGAGCGTGTAGAGATTACTCATAAGGCAACCAGTCGTATGTCATTTGCCCGTGGTGCAGTGCGCGCAGCGCAGTGGTTGAGTCAAAAACCAAGCGGTCTGTTTGATATGCAGGACGTGTTGAATCTAAAATAAAAAGTCTTTGTCAAAATTGTCCGTATTCCTGCTCTGAAGTCTCAGAGAAATATGGACAAATCAGCGCAATTTCCGTAGAATTGCCGCCCCAGTGAGTAGCGAAATCTCACAACAAATTCGAAAAGCGGGATAAGGCCTTAGCCCTATCTCGCTTTTTTGCAGCTAGCTTAGGCAGAAATGCCGTTTTAAAGCAGCTGATCCTTAGAAAATGCGCGCGAGGAAATCAGGTTGACTAGACAGGCCATACTGGCATTAGCCGACGGTAGTATTTTTAAGGGTGTGGCGATCGGGGCTGATGGCCAAGCCACAGGTGAGGTGGTTTTCAATACCGCTATGACGGGCTATCAGGAGATTATTACTGATCCTTCCTACGCCAGCCAGATTGTTACATTGACCTATTCCCATATTGGCAGCACCGGCACTAATGATCAAGATGAAGAGTCTGATCGTGTCTGGGCTGCAGGTTTGGTGATCCGCAACTTGCCGATTATCGCGAGCAACTGGCGTAAAACTGAAACGCTGGATGAATACCTAACTCGACGTAATGTAGTGGGTATCGCTGAAATCGATACTCGCCGTTTGACGCGAGTGCTGCGTGAAAAGGGCGCTCAAAACGGTTGCGTGAAAGTGCTCGAAGCAGGCGTTGATGAGCAGCAAGCGATTGCTGAAGCGCTTGCAGCGGCCCAAGCATTTCCGGGCCTGAAGGGCTTGGATCTAGCCAAAGAAGTGACGGTTTCAGAAGCTTACGAGTGGACAGAGGGCGAGTGGAAGTGGGCGGATAACGGCGAGTCAGGTTTTGAAAAGCCTGAAAGCACGCCTTATCACGTGGTTGCGTACGATTATGGTGTTAAGCGCAATATCCTGCGCATGTTGGTGTCTCGCGGTTGTCGTTTAACCGTTGTGCCAGCGCAAACTCCAGCAGCAGACGTATTGGCGCTGAATCCTGATGGTATATTCCTTTCTAATGGCCCGGGCGATCCCGAGCCGTGTGACTATGCGATCAAAGCGATCAAAGAGATTCTTGAGACAGACATTCCGGTATTTGGTATCTGCCTGGGTCATCAGTTACTGGCGCTGGCCAGTGGCGCGAAAACGATCAAGATGAAGTTCGGTCACCACGGTGCTAACCACCCGGTGCAGGATCTTGCCAGTAAAGTTGTGATGATTACTAGCCAGAACCATGGTTTTGCAGTGGATGAAGAATCCATGCCAGCCAACCTGGAAGCAACCCATGTTTCCCTGTTTGATCAATCTTTACAGGGCATCCGACGTACTGATAAAGCGGCTTATAGTTTCCAGGGTCACCCTGAAGCAAGTCCGGGTCCGCATGACGTGGCGCCACTGTTTGATCGTTTCATCGAATTAATGAGAGTGGCTGCCAAGTAAGCGCGGCCACACCAGTCTCCAGAGCGAATATAGATTTATGCCAAAACGTACCGACATAAAATCCATCCTAATTTTAGGAGCCGGCCCAATTATTATTGGGCAGGCTTGTGAATTCGATTATTCCGGCGCGCAAGCTTGTAAAGCGCTGCGTGAAGAGGGTTACCGGGTTATTCTGGTGAACTCCAATCCGGCGACGATCATGACTGATCCGGCGATGGCGGATGCAACTTACATCGAGCCAGTGCGCTGGCAGACGGTTGCTAAAATTATCGAGCAGGAACGTCCTGACGCTATTCTGCCGACTATGGGCGGCCAGACAGCACTGAACTGTGCGCTGGATCTGGATCGCGAAGGTGTTCTGAAAGAGTTTGGCGTAGAAATGATTGGCGCCACACAGGATGCTATCGATAAGGCGGAAGATCGCGAACGTTTTGATAAAGCGATGAAGGCCATTGGTTTGGCAACACCGCGTTCAGGTATTGCGCACAGCTTGGAAGAAGCGCATCAAATTCAGGCGCAACTAGGCTTTCCCTGTATTATTCGACCGTCCTTCACCATGGGCGGCAGCGGCGGAGGTATTGCTTACAACAAAGAAGAATACGTTGAAATTTGTAAGCGTGGGCTTGATCTGTCACCAACCAGTGAGCTGCTGATTGATGAATCGCTGATTGGCTGGAAAGAATACGAGATGGAAGTTGTGCGTGATAAAAACGACAACTGCATCATCATCTGTGCGATTGAAAACTTCGATGCCATGGGTGTGCATACGGGTGATTCGATCACGGTGGCACCGGCTCAAACACTGACTGATAAAGAATACCAGCTGATGCGTAATGCTTCGGTTGCAGTTCTGCGTGAGATTGGCGTAGAAACCGGTGGATCCAACGTGCAGTTCGGTATGTGTCCAAAGACGGGCCGTATCGTTGTTATTGAAATGAACCCACGGGTATCACGTTCTTCTGCGCTGGCTTCTAAAGCAACTGGTTTCCCGATTGCTCGAGTGGCGGCTAAGTTGGCGGTTGGTTATACGCTGGATGAGCTGCAAAACGAAATTACTGGCGGTGCTACGCCGGCTTCTTTCGAGCCAAGCATTGACTATGTTGTTACCAAGATTCCTCGTTTCACTTTCGAAAAATTCCCGAAAGCTGATTCACGCCTGACTACACAGATGAAATCTGTAGGTGAGGTCATGGCGATTGGTCGTACTTACCAGGAATCCATGCAAAAAGCATTACGTGGTTTGGAAGTAGGTATCAGCGGTTTTGATCCGATTGTTAATGCTGACGACACCGTGGAAGAGCAGCGCGCTAAAGTAGTACACGAGCTACGTACGCCGGGTGCGGATCGTCCTTTATATGTGGCCGATGCTTTTCGTTTAGGTTTCAGCGTTGATGAAGTCTATGAGTTCAGCGGCATTGATCCCTGGTACCTGGTGCAGATCGAAGACATTGTTAACGATGAAAACGCCTTGGCAGGTCAAGCGCTGAGCAGCATTGAATATGAACAGTTGTTCCAGCTGAAGCGTAAAGGTTTCTCTGATATGCGTTTGGCAGAAGTGCTGGGTGTGACTGAGCACGAAGTGCGTGCGCGTCGTGACGAATTGAATGTGCACCCTGTTTACAAGCGTGTTGATACCTGTGCGGCTGAGTTCTCCTCAGAAACGGCGTACATGTACTCCTCCTATGAGGAAGAGTGTGAAGCTGAAGTGTCTAATAAAGACAAGATCATGGTATTGGGTGGCGGTCCAAACCGTATCGGTCAGGGTATCGAGTTTGATTACTGCTGTGTTCACGCCGCTTTGGCGATGCGTGATGACGGTTACGAAACCATCATGGTTAACTGTAACCCTGAAACCGTTTCTACCGATTACGATACCTCTGACCGTCTGTATTTTGAGCCAGTAACACTGGAAGATGTGTTGGAAATTATCCGTATCGAGCAGCCGAAAGGCGTGATCGTTCAGTACGGTGGTCAAACGCCGTTGAAATTGGCGCGTGGCCTAGAAGCTGCGGGCGCAAACATTATTGGTACCACGCCGGACGCAATTGACCGCGCCGAAGACCGTGAACGTTTTCAGCAAATGATTGAGAAGCTGGGCTTGAAGCAGCCGCCTAACAGTACTGTTAGAAGCCTGGAAGAAAGCTTGGTTAAGGCGGTTGAAATTGGCTTCCCGCTGGTTGTTCGTCCGTCCTATGTGCTGGGTGGTCGTGCGATGGAGATCGTTTACAGCACTGATGAGCTGAAGCGTTATATGAATGAAGCGGTATCGGTTTCTAACGAAAGTCCGGTATTGCTGGATCGTTTCCTGAGTGCCGCTATCGAAGTGGACGTGGATGCGGTATCCGATGGTGAGCATGTAGTGATTGGTGCCATCATGCAGCATATTGAGCAAGCGGGTGTTCACTCCGGTGATTCGGCCTGTTCTTTGCCTCCTTATAGCTTGCCTGCCGATGTGCAGGACAAAATGCGTGATCAAGTAAAACAAATGGCGATGGAGCTGGGTGTTGTTGGCTTGATGAACGTGCAGTTGGCGTATCAAGATGGCGAAATCTATGTGATTGAGGTGAACCCGCGTGGTTCACGTACCGTGCCGTTTGTGTCTAAGTGTATTGGTGTGTCACTGGCTAAAGTTGCCGCACGTTGCATGGCGGGTCAGTCGCTGGCTGATCAGGGCTTCACTGAAGAAGTGATTCCGCCGCACATGAGTGTGAAAGAAGCGGTATTCCCGTTTGATAAATTCCAGGGTGTAGATCCAATCCTCGGCCCAGAAATGAAGTCGACTGGTGAAGTGATGGGTGTGGGTGACAGCTTTGCTGAAGCCTTCGCTAAAGCGCAAATTGGCGCCGGTGACATTTTACCGAAGGGCGGGCGAGCCTTTATTAGTGTTCGTGATGCAGATAAAGCCGGTATTGTTGGGGTGGCACAGAGTCTGAGTAAGCTGGGATTTGAAATTGCCTCAACGCGCGGTACGGCTAAAGTATTGGCTGATGCCGGTGTTGAAGTTTCGGTGGTTAACAAGGTGGCGGAAGGTCGTCCACATATCGTTGATATGTTGAAGAATGACGAAGTGAGCTACATCGTGAACACCACAGAAGGTACGCAGACTATCGCTGATTCAGCCAGTATTCGTAGCACGGCTAAGCAGCATCGCGTGTATTACAGCACGACTATGGCGGCCGCAGAAGCGTTCTGTGAAGCCAGTGCTTACACAGCAGAAGAGCAGGTGCGTAGATTGCAGGATCTGCATGAAAATATTAAGGGTGACTCATGAGTAAGTTTCCGATGAGTAAGCTGGGCGAGACGATGCTGCGAGAAGAGTTGGAGCGCCTGAAGACGGTTGAGCGTCCTCGCATTATTGAGGCGATTGCTGAAGCGCGCGCGCATGGCGACTTGAAAGAGAATGCCGAATACCATGCTGCACGTGAAGAGCAGGGTTTTGCTGAAGGCCGTATTCAGGAAATCGAAGGTAAGCTATCTAATGCTCAGGTGATCGATGTGGCGGCAATCAAGAACACCGGCAAGGTGATTTTTGGTGTCACGGTTGAGCTGGAAAATCTCGATACCGAAGAAGTGGTGAGCTACCGTATCGTCGGTGAAGATGAAGCGGATATGAAGCACCGCAAAATTTCCATCACTTCTCCGATTGCTCGTGGTTTAGTCGGCAAATCTGAAGGTGATGTGGTTGGTGTGACTGTGCCGGGTGGTTTGGTGGAGTACGAGATTATTTCTGTGGAGCACATTTAGCCGCTGCAGCAGTGATACTGCCATCCCTTTGATTGGGGTGACAGTATCTGGAATATAGGCTTAGCGCTGGTAGAAGCGGGCGATGTTGGACAGTTTCTGATTTTGCTCGCGGGATTGGCGATAAACTAAGGCAATTTTTCCGATAGTCTGTACCAGCTCACAGTTACAGTTGTTAACCAATTCCTGAATCAGTTCCTGTTTTTGTTCGCGGTCACCGCAGCTTACCTTTACCTTGATTAACTCGTGATCATTAAGCGCACGATCTAATTCCAGCTGTACACCTTCGGTGATGCCGTTTTCAGAAATGGTAACGATAGGCTTCAGGTGGTGGCCGATGCCGCGGAATGCTTTGATTTTTTCGTTGGGTAACGCCATAGTGATCCGGAAAGTTTTAAACAATGGTTAAAAGGGCGGCTATTATAGCGGATAGCCCCAGTCCGGAGTAGTGATATATTATGGCACGCAGTAAATCCAGCGGTCGCTGGCTCGATGAGCATTTCAACGATCAGTATGTAAAAAAATCCCAGCAGGATGGTTATCGTTCGCGGGCCAGTTATAAGCTGCTGGAGCTGCAGGACAAGGATAAGCTGATCAAGCCAGGTATGTCGGTGCTGGATTTAGGTTCTGCGCCAGGTGGTTGGTCGCAGGTGGCTATTGAATTGGTGGGCAATAAGGGGCGTGTAGTTGCCTCCGATATTTTGCCGATGGAGCCGATTGCTGGTGTTGATTTTGTACAGGGCGACTTTACTGAGCTGGATGTCTATGAGCAGATTATTCATGTGCTTGGTGACGATAAGGTGGACCTTGTAATTTCAGATATGGCCCCCAACATGAGTGGAGTAAGCGCCGTTGATCAGCCTAAGGCTATGTATTTAATAGAGTTAGCGGTAGATATGGTGGATCAAATTTTGGCTCCGGGCGGCGTTTTTATTGCAAAAGTTTTTCACGGCGATGGATTTGATGAATTATTGAAAGCTGCACGGTCTAAGTTTAACAAGGTGCAGATACGTAAACCCGATGCTTCGCGGGCTCGCTCGAAAGAGCAGTATTTAGTGGCGCGAGATTTTAAGGGTTAGATAGAATAACGGTCGGATCAGTTTAACTGAGCGGCTAATTGTGATTTTAAGAGGGTATTGCCTTGAACGATATGGCAAAAAATTTGATTTTGTGGCTCGTTATCGCAGCAGTGCTGTTGACGGTGTTTAATAATTTTAATACCGAGAGCCCAACGCCTTCGCTGAACTACTCGGACTTTGTTGCCGAAGTACAGCGTGACCGTGTTCGGCAGGTCGTGGTCGACGGTTATACCATTTCAGGTGTGTTCAACGACGATACCCGTTTTGAGACGGTGCGCCCACCAGTTGACGATCCTAAACTGATGGATGACCTGCTGAGTCACAACGTTAAGGTAGTGGGTAAAATGCCCGAACAACAAAGTCTGTGGACACAGTTGTTAGTAGCGGCTTTCCCTATTTTAATTATCCTTGCGATCTTTATGTTCTTTATGCGCCAGATGCAGGGCGGTGGTGGTGGCGGCAAAGGCGGCCCCATGTCCTTTGGTAAGAGCAAAGCTCGCATGCTAGGCGAAGACGAGATTAATACCACCTTTGATGATGTGGCTGGTGTTGAGGAAGCCAAGGAAGAGGTGCAGGAGCTGGTCGAATTTCTGCGTGATCCTGGCAAGTTTCAGCGCTTGGGCGGTCATATTCCGCGTGGCGTGTTGATGGTGGGTTCACCGGGTACAGGTAAAACACTGCTGGCGAAAGCGATTGCAGGTGAAGCCAAGGTGCCGTTCTTCACAATTTCCGGTTCTGATTTTGTGGAAATGTTTGTCGGTGTTGGTGCCTCTCGTGTGCGTGATATGTTTGATCAAGCCAAGAAGCATGCACCCTGCATTATCTTCATCGATGAAATTGATGCCGTAGGTCGCCACCGTGGCGCTGGTTTAGGTGGTGGTCACGATGAGCGTGAGCAAACACTTAACCAGTTACTAGTGGAAATGGACGGCTTTGAAGGTAAGGAAGGCGTGATTGTTATCGCCGCGACTAACCGTCCAGACGTGCTCGATCCAGCATTGCTGCGTCCGGGTCGTTTTGACCGTCAGGTTGTTGTAGGGCTGCCGGATATTCGTGGTCGTGAGCAGATCCTTAAAGTGCATATGCGCAAAGTACCGTTGGGCGATGATGTTAAAGCCTCGGTAATTGCGCGTGGTACCCCTGGCTTTTCCGGTGCTGATTTGGCTAACCTGGTAAACGAGGCCTCTTTGTTTGCTGCTCGCGCTAACAAGCGTTTAGTTGAAATGAATGAGTTTGAGCTGGCTAAAGATAAAATCATGATGGGTACCGAGCGCCGTTCCATGGTTATGTCGGAGAAAGAAAAGCTTAATACTGCCTATCATGAAGCCGGTCATGCCATTGTTGGTCGCTTAATGCCTGAGCATGACCCAGTTTACAAGGTGAGTATTATTCCGCGAGGCCGTGCATTGGGTGTCACCATGTTCCTGCCAGAGGAAGACCGCTACAGTCACAGTCGCCGATTCCTGATTAGTAATGTGTGTAGTTTGTTTGGCGGTCGTATTGCCGAGGAGCTGACATTGGGTGTTGATGGTGTAACCACGGGTGCGTCGAATGATATTCAGCGTGCAACCGGCATGGTACGCAACATGGTAACCAAGTGGGGGCTGTCCGAAAAAATGGGTCCGCTGATGTATGAGGAAGAGGAAGGCGAAGTTTTCCTTGGACGTTCTGCAGGCGGCGCAGGCAGTCATGTTTCTGGAGACACCAAGCGTCAGATTGACGAAGAAATTCGTCGTATCATTGATGAGTGTTACAACACGGCTGAGCAGTTGTTGAAGGATAACATGGCTAAGCTGCATACCATGGCGGAAGCGTTGATGGAATATGAAACCATCGATACGGAGCAAATTGATGACATCATGGAGGGTAACAAGCCTCGCCCTCCGGCCGATAGTGGCGATAGTGATGGCGCTGCTGGCACCGATAATAGCGAAAAAATGACGCGTACTGATCGTGATGATAAAGATGCCGCGGATTCCGTAGACGGACGCCCTGCTGGCGAACACTGATAACGGTTTATATGACTTACCTGCCTGAAATGCCGGCGCAATTAAATTGCGCCGGTCTTGTTTTGGACTTATCCATTCCTCATGTTATGGCTGTTCTGAATGTTACGCCGGACTCTTTTTCCGATGGTGGTCGCTTTGTAGAAGGTGGCGCTACCGGTGTTAATCTTGAATCGGCACTGCAGACAGTTGAAAGCATGATTGCGGATGGTGCCACCATCATTGATGTGGGCGGCGAGTCAACTCGCCCTGGCGCTGAAGTCGTCGGCCCGCAGCAGGAAATGGATCGCGTGTTGCCTGTGGTTGAGGCGATTCGAGAGCGTTTTGATGTGGTTGTTTCGGTTGATACCAGTACGCCGCAATTAATGACCGCTGCCGCCGATGCAGGTGCTGGTTTGATCAATGATGTGCGTGCATTACAGCGAGATGGAGCTCTTGAGGCTGCGCGTGACACCGGTTTGCCGATATGTCTGATGCATATGCAGGGTGAGCCGCAGAATATGCAGCAGAATCCGCACTATGATGAAGTGACAGCTGATGTGATCAGTTACTTGGGTGCACGTGTACAGGCTTGCTGTGAGGCGGGCATTGGTCGTGACCGTTTGTTGCTTGATCCGGGCTTTGGGTTTGGTAAAACCCTGCAGCACAACCTGGAATTGCTGGATCGTCTGGATGAATTTAAACGTTTAGAGCTGCCGTTGCTGGTGGGTATGTCGCGGAAAGGCATGATTGGTCAAGTGTTGAATAAGCCTGTGGACGAGCGGTTATACGGAAGTTTAGCTGTGGCCGTATTGGCTGTCGCCAAAGGTGCGCATATTGTTCGTTGTCACGATGTGGCCGCAACAGCTGATGTACTGAAAATGGCCGCCGCCGTAATGACTCGCGGGCAGCATGTTGGTTGAAGTTTTCACCGATAAGGATTTAGGGGTAGTGGTATGGGTAAGAAATATTTTGGCACCGACGGTATTCGCGGGCGTGTTGGCGATGGCGCTATTACCGCAGAATTTATGCTTAAGTTGGGCTGGGCTGCGGGCAAAGTATTTTCCGCGAATGGTGTAAAGAATATCCTCATTGGTAAGGATACCCGCATTTCAGGCTATATGTTTGAGTCAGCGCTGGAGGCGGGTATTATTTCTGCCGGCGTTAACGTTAAATTGCTGGGTCCTATGCCGACTCCTGGTATTGCTTATTTGACCCGTACATTGGGCGCGCAGGCGGGCATTGTTATCAGTGCCTCGCACAATCCGTTTGAAGATAATGGTATTAAGTTTTTCTCTGGTGAAGGCACTAAGCTGCCTGATGAGCTGGAGTTTGCCATTGAAGATATGCTGGACCAGCCAATGACAACGGTTTCTTCCGATCAGCTGGGTAAGGCGTATCGAATTGAAGATGCGGGTGGTCGTTATATCGAATTTTGTAAAAGTACCCTGTTTGGGCGTAATAAGCTGGCAGGTTTAAAAGTTGTGGTGGATTGTGCTAATGGTGCGACTTATCACATTGCGCCGAGCGTATTGACTGAGCTTGGCGTTGAAGTGCATGAAATCGGTGTGAGTCCTAATGGTCTTAACATTAATGAGCAGTGTGGTTCGACTCACCCTGCGCTTTTACAAAAAACCGTTGTCGAGATGGGTTATGATTTAGGTATCGCGCTGGATGGCGATGGCGATCGTTTGATTATGGTGGATCATAAAGGCGAGCTGGTTGATGGCGATGAGCTGGTTTATATCATTGCTCGTCACAAACTAGAGCTGGGTGTTCTTAATGGCGGTGTGGTTGGCACGTTGATGAGCAATTTGGGTATGGAGTTGGCGTTAAAAGAGCTGAGCATACCTTTTGTTCGCGCCAATGTTGGTGATCGCTACGTGCTGGAAAAAATGCGAGAAAATGAGTGGTCTGTAGGTGGTGAATCCTCTGGGCACATCATCTGCCTAAACAAAACGAGCACAGGAGACGGCATTATCTCGGCGTTACAGGTATTGGATGCTATTGTTTCCAATGCTAAAACGCTGAATGAGTTGAAGCAGGGTATGACTAAAATGCCGCAAACAATGGTTAATGTACGTTTGCTGGAGCGTTTCGATCCAGTGGAAAATGCAACAGTACAGCAGGCTATTTCTGCAACGGAAGATAAACTGGGTGGTCGCGGGCGTGTATTGCTGCGGATGTCGGGTACCGAACCGTTGGTCAGAGTAATGGTGGAAGGTGAAGATGCGGAGCTGGTTGGCGAGCTTGCCAATCAATTGGCCGAGCAGGTGCAAAAAGCCATTGCTTAGACTGATGCTCTGAGGTAATCAGCTTAGCCACTATCTTGTAAGTTGCCGCTAACTTAGATACCATTGCGCGCTTCGTGGAAAGGTGAAAATTATGCGCTGCAAACTGGTTATTGCAAACTGGAAAATGAATGCCGATACGGCAGCTGTTACCAAGTTGCTGGCCGGTTATGAGGAAGCGATAAACTCCACTGCTAAAGTGGTTGCCTGTCCGCCTGCACCCTATATTTTTCAGGCTCGGCAGCAATTGGACGGAACGGCGATTGCAGTTGGCGCGCAGAATGCGAGTCAGTTTGAAAGTGGCGCTTATACAGGTGAAGTTTCTCTGTCAATGCTGAAAGATTTAGGTTGTCAGTACGTTATCCTAGGTCATTCTGAGCGCCGTAGTTTGTTTGGCGAGCAGGATAGTGATGTGGCTGAGAAATTTGTTGCTACATTGAGCGCAGGTTTGATTCCAGTTCTGTGTGTCGGTGAGACGCGAGAACAGCGTCAGGCCAATGAAACGGACACGGTAGTTTCCGGTCAGCTGGATGCGGTTATTAATGTCGCGGGCATTGATGCCTTTGCCGATGCGATTATTGCCTATGAGCCCATTTGGGCGATTGGTACTGGTGATACGGCAACACCAGAACAGGCGCAACAGGTGCATAAGTTGGTGCGGAATAAGCTGGCTGCGAGCAATTCTGATATTGCCCAGCGTGTGCCAGTGCTATATGGCGGTAGTGTAAACGCGGGTAATGCCGAAGAATTATTTAGCATGCCAGATATTGATGGTGGATTAGTGGGCGGGGCATCCCTTGATGCGGTCGCTTTTGCTGCAATTTGTGCAGCTGCAAATTAGCGAGTTAGAAAATGGAAAGTATAATTTTAATCGTACATGTGTTGTTGGCAGTTTCTGTCATCGCACTGGTATTGTTGCAGCAGGGTAAAGGCGCTGACATGGGCGCTTCTTTTGGTGCCGGCGCATCACAAACTGTTTTTGGTAGCAGTGGATCGGGCAATTTTATGACCCGTGCGACAGCTGTTCTGGCCACCTTTTTCTTTGTGACCAGCTTTGCGTTGGCGATTGTTGCCAAGGATAAATCGGTTACTGATGCCAATGAAGGCATCCCTGAAGCAGTCACAGTTGAACAGGTCGATGTCGACGCACTACCTGAAATGATTGAAGAGGGTGTGTTGGAAGGGCGGCCTGCAGATGCAAGCCTGCCAGATCTAGACTAGTTAAATCTAGGTGAGCTAAGTTTGGAATTAGGTCTTTAGGGGCTATCCTCAATCCAGACTTAGCGAGACATCTTTAGGTGTCTCACAGAAGACGTTTTGCCGAAGTGGTGGAATTGGTAGACACGCCATCTTGAGGGGGTGGTGATCTTAGGATCGTGCGGGTTCAAGTCCCGCTTTCGGCACCATATTTTGTAGTAGATATTTAGTTTTAAATAGATGTGAATGAGGGCTTGACCGGGTAGGGTCGCATCCCTATAATTGCCTCTCTTTTAGACGAGACCCTTATTTAACAAGGGTTGTGTAGGCGCCAGCCCACACAGTCAGAAGTAAGTGTTAAAGACATATACGTACCAGAAACGTAGTTGTCTGACAATTTGTTGCGGGGTGGAGCAGTCTGGTAGCTCGTCGGGCTCATAACCCGAAGGTCGTAGGTTCAAATCCTGCCCCCGCTACCAATTTTCTTTTGGTTGTTTCTAATATATTCCCTAGTTTTAAATTCTGTATTTCTTCGCTTTATTTTCCCTTGTAATTTTTAACGCCGTCAAAGTTGTTCTCTGTCGAGAAGAATTTCTGCTAATGATCTGTGATACGCGCAACTCTTTTGTTCTGAGATTTTTGTGCTGCTTCGTTCTTCTCTTCTTTGTTTAAAAAACCCAAAAAATTTTTATGGTCATGACCTTCTGGCAGGTATTTCTGTGTCTGTCTTGTTGAGTGGTTCTTATGTTTTTTGTTATAAAACAATAGGATAGGTGTTTTTGTTTCCTGTTCCTATCTATGGGGGATTGTTTTTTTGATCGATCGAGATTGCGTAGCCTGACTGAAATCAAGGATTTCACCTCTGTGGGGCGTATTCTCGATGCCAAGTTACGGTTAATAGGTGTTTGTAAAAAACACTGGATGTAATTTTGAAGGGTTGATCACAGAAGCGAGCAGACCTTCAATTCAAAAGTACGGTAGTTTATAGAAAAAATTTATACCAGTGGGGTGACCGGAAACAGCGGGAGCTTCGTTAAGTTAACTTTTGTAATTTGGAGACAACAATGTCCAATATCGAGAAGTGGGACGTCGAAGATCCCCAGTTTTGGGAGTCGGAAGGCAAAAAGGTCGCTAATCGCAACCTTTGGATTTCAATCCCCAGCCTTTTATGCGGTTTTGCCGTATGGCTGTATTGGGGGATTATTACTATTCAGATGCTGAACCTGGGATTCCCTATTCCCAAGGCGGATCTGTTTACCCTGATGGCGATTGCTGGTTTGACCGGTGCAACCTTACGGATACCCAGTAGTTTCTTTATTCGTTTATGTGGTGGTCGTAACACCATCGTATTCACGACTGCATTATTGATGATTCCTGCAGTTGGTGCGGGTATCGCGCTGCAAGATATTAATACCCCGCTTTGGGTGTTCCAAGTGCTGGCATTATTGTCCGGTTTTGGTGGTGGTAACTTCGCCTCATCTATGTCCAATATCAGCTTCTTCTTCCCTAAGAAGCAGCAAGGTTTGGCGTTGGGTTTGAATGCCGGTCTGGGTAACTTCGGCGTGACCACCATGCAAATCCTGGTACCGCTGGCGATGACCTTTGGTCTGTTTGGCGGCGAGTCAATGGAGCTGGTGAATACTTCAGGAACGCTGATTGGTAAGATTCCAGCGGGTTCTGATGCCTGGATTCACAATGCCGGTTACATCTGGTTATTGTTCCTTGTGCCGCTAGCTGTTATCGGCTGGTTCGGCATGAACAACCTTAAAGAGTCTCACGTAACACCAAACCTGCCGAGCCCGGTAGGATCATTCTCGGTGATCTCGGCCATGTTGGCGGTTGGTTTCCTGACGGCTATTTTTGGACTGTGGTTGATGCTACCAGAAAGAGTAGGTGGTTCTGGTTTTGGTATTAGTAAGTGGATTGTGCTGCCTATCGTTATCGCTTTAACAGTATTCCTGTTGAAGTTGTTTCCTGGTGAGATCAAAACTAACTTACAGCGTCAGTACAAAATATTTGGCAATACGCACACTTGGGTAATGAGTGTAATTTACACCATGACCTTCGGTTCGTTCATTGGTTTTGCGGCGGCTTTCGGTCTGTCTATTAAAGTAATCTTCGGTTATCAGCATGTCATGATTGATGGCGTGATGAACCATGATTTGGCTAACCCGAATGGTCCAAGTGCCTTGATGTTTGCTTGGATGGGTCCTTTTATTGGTGCTTTGATTCGTCCAGTCGGTGGTTGGATTGCCGATAAAATGGGTGGGGCAAAAGTGACGCAAATCTGTGCGATTGTGATGGTGGCGAGCGCGCTAGGTGTGGCTTACTTCATGAAGGCTGCGTACGGCTCTGCAACACCTGAGCAATACTTTGTGCCCTTCCTGCTGTTGTTCCTTGTGCTTTTTGCTGCGACAGGTATTGGTAACGGTTCAACCTTCCGTACTATTTCTATGGTGTTCAATAAGGAGCAAGCGGGTCCTGTATTAGGCTGGACTTCTGCGGTAGCTGCTTATGGTGCTTTCATTATTCCTAAAGTGCTGGGTGAGCAAATCAAGTTGACGACTCCAGAGAATGCGCTGTATGGTTTTGCAGTGTTCTATGGTGCGTGTATATTGATCAACTGGTGGTTCTATCTGCGTAAGAGTGCGGAGTTCCATAACCCTTAATTATTGCAAGGTGAGCAATTAATTTTGTTCTTTGTTTGAAATCAAGGTGGCTTTGGCCGCCTTGACTCATATTAGGGCCAGCTTTACCTAAAATTAGAAAGTAGAAGTAACACAGGCCTAACTTAATTCTTAGGTCATCGGAGGAGAAACAATGAGTCAATTTCTGGATCGCTTGCAGTTCTTTAAGAAAAAGACTGGCGAATTCGCTGACGGACATGGTGAAACAACCAATGAAAGTCGTCAGTGGGAAGACAGTTATCGTCAGCGCTGGCAGCATGACAAAATCGTACGTTCTACCCACGGGGTAAACTGTACGGGTTCATGCTCATGGAAAGTTTATGTCAAAAACGGGCTGGTTACTTGGGAGACCCAACAAACCGATTACCCAAGAACACGCCCAGACCTGCCAAACCATGAGCCGCGCGGTTGTCCTCGTGGTGCCAGTTACTCTTGGTACATCTACAGCGCTAACCGCCTGAAATACCCTAAAATTCGTAAGCCTCTGATGAAGCTGTGGCGTGAAGCACGTGCCAGCATGGAGCCTGTTGAAGCTTGGGCCTCTATTGTTGAGAATAAAGAGAAGGCAACTTCTTACAAATCCAAGCGTGGCATGGGTGGTTTTGTTCGTTCCAGCTGGGATGAAGCTAATGAAATGATCGCTGCGGCAAACGTTTACACCGCAAAAACTTACGGTCCTGACCGTATTACTGGTTTCTCTCCAATTCCTGCCATGTCGATGATTTCCTACGCTGCCGGCGCACGTTATTTGTCGCTGATTGGTGGTGTGTGTTTAAGTTTCTATGATTGGTATTGTGACTTGCCTCCTGCATCGCCACAGGTGTGGGGCGAGCAAACCGATGTACCGGAATCTGCAGATTGGTATAACTCCAACTACATTATTGCCTGGGGTTCCAACGTACCTCAAACGCGTACACCAGACGCTCACTTCTTCACCGAAGTGCGTTACAAGGGTGCAAAAACGGTTTCAATTACACCGGATTACGCAGAAGTTTCAAAACTAACTGACGAATGGTTAAACCCAAAGCAGGGTTCTGATGCTGCTCTGGGCATGGCCTTTGGTCACGTTATCCTGCGTGAATTCCACTTGGATAACCCAAGTGAGTACTTTACTAATTATGTGCGTCAGTACACCGATTTCCCAATGTTGGTTGTGTTGGATAAATTTGACGACAGCTCACTGAAGGCTGGCCGTTTCTTGCGAGCCTCCGATCTTGCTGGCAGCTTGGGTCAGGAAAATAACCCCGAGTGGAAAACGATTGGCATTGATGAGAACACCAATGAGATGGTTTCTCCTCTGGGCTCTATCGGTTATCGCTGGGGTGAAAAAGGTAAGTGGAATATTGAAGAGCGTGAAGGGACAACCGGCGCTGACACTAAATTACAGCTGACGTTGATTGGTGGTGATGTGTCTGCAGTTGCGTACCCACACTTTGCGGCAGATGACACTAACAAGCACTGGGTAACCTGTGAGCACGATGAGATTCAGGTCAGAAACGTGCCCACTAAAACGATTACTAACGCCGATGGCGAAGAGATGATTGTTGCAACCGTTTACGATTTGATGATGGCCAACTATGGTCTGGATCGTGGCTTGGGCGGCGGCGGTGTTACTAGAAATTACGATGATGATATTCCTGGTACACCTGCATGGCAGGAGAAAATTACCGGACTTTCTCGCGATAAAGTGATCAAGGTTGCGCGCGAGTTTGCGGATACTGCTAACAAAACCCATGGTAAATCCATGATTATTGTTGGCGCGGCGATGAACCACTGGTATCACATGGACATGAACTACCGTGGTTTGATTAATATGGTCATGATGTGTGGCTGTGTCGGTCAATCAGGTGGTGGTTGGTCTCACTATGTGGGTCAGGAAAAACTACGTCCACAAACAGGTTGGCAGCCGCTGGCCTTTGGTCTGGATTGGTCTCGTCCACCGCGTCAAATGAACGGTACGTCGTTCTTCTATAACCACTCTTCACAGTGGCGTCATGAAACAGTGAGCATGCACGAAGTGCTGTCTCCATTGGCGGATAAGGGCGAATTCCCTGAGCACACACTGGATTACAACATTAAAGCCGAACGTATGGGCTGGTTGCCTTCAGCACCTCAGGTTAACCGTAACCCACTGCAATTGACTAAAGATGCAGAAGCCGCGGGCATGGAACCTAAGGATTTTGCTGTTCAGGAGCTGAAAAATGGCAACCTGAAAATGGCTTGTGAAGCTCCGGATTCACCAGAGAATTTCCCTCGTAATCTGTTTGTATGGCGTTCTAATCTGCTGGGTTCTTCCGGTAAAGGCCATGAATACATGCTCAACTACCTGTTGGGTACTAAAAACGGCTTGATGAGCGATGATATTGGCAAAACGGGTGGTGTTAAACCTGACGAAGTTGAGTGGGTTGATGAAGGCGCAACCGGTAAGCTGGATCTGGTAACGACACTTGATTTCCGTATGTCATCCACCTGTATGTTTTCGGACATCGTACTGCCAACAGCAACATGGTATGAAAAAGATGACTTGAACACTTCTGACATGCACCCGTTCATTCACCCGCTGTCGACTGCGGTAGATCCTGCATGGGAAGCCAAGTCTGACTGGGAAATTTACAAAGGCATTGCCAAGAAGTTCTCTGAAGTTTGTGTAGGGCACCTGGGTGTCGAAAAAGATTTCGTCACGGTGCCTATGCTGCATGACTCACCGGGCGAGCTGGCACAACCTTTTGATGTGAAAGATTGGAAAAAAGGCGAGTGCGAACTGGTTCCTGGTTTAACTGCACCAAATATGGTGGTTGTTGAGCGTGATTACCCGAACACCTATAAGAAGTTTACCTCGCTTGGCCCGCTGTTAGACAAGCTGGGCAATGGTGGTAAGGGTATTGATTGGAACACTGACGACGAAATTATGTTGTTGGGTGAGCTGAACCACCGTAATACCGATGAAGGTATCAGTGAAGGTCGTCCGGTTATTGAATCAGCGATTGACGCCTGTGAAACCATTCTGACCTTTGCGCCAGAAACTAACGGTAATGTGGCGGTGAAAGCCTGGGCCGCGCTGAGCGAGTTCACGGGTCGTGATCACTCACACTTGGCGAAGCCTAAGCAGGAAGAAAAAATTCGCTTCCGTGATATTCAGGCGCAGCCTAGAAAGATCATTTCTTCGCCAACCTGGTCCGGACTTGAAGACGAACATGTCAGCTACACGGCGGGTTACACCAACGTGCATGAGCTGATTCCCTGGAGAACCATTACCGGTCGCCAGCAGTTCTATATGGACCACAAATGGATGCAGGCCTTTGGTGAGCAATTTGTTTCTTACCGTCCGCCGGTGAACACCAAAACCATCGATAAGGTGAAGGGCACTAAGGATAACGGCAACAAAGAAATCGTACTGAACTGGATTACACCGCACCAGAAGTGGGGTATCCACAGTACTTACTCTGACAACCTGTTGATGCTGACGCTGTCACGTGGTGGCCCAATTATCTGGATGAGTGAGATTGATGCTAAAGAAGCAGATATCGAAGATAACGATTGGCTAGAAGTGTTTAACGCCAACGGCTCGATTACGTGTCGAGCGGTAGTTTCTCAACGTGTTAGACAGGGCATGGTGATGATGTATCACGCTCAGGAACGGATTATGAATATTCCTGGTAGTGAAATGACCGGCACCCGTGGTGGTCACCATAACTCGGTAACACGTGTCATCATGAAACCAACTCATATGATCGGTGGTTATGCGCAGCTATCTTATAGCTTCAACTACTACGGCACCGTGGGCTGTAACCGTGATGAGTTTGTTGTGGTGAGAAAGATGAATAAAGTTGATTGGTTGGAGGGGCCTAACGGTGACGCTTTGCCTCGAGCACTTCCCACTAACCCTGATGAAGCTTAAGGAGTAGAACCGTGAAAATACGTTCTCAAATCGGCATGGTACTAAACCTTGATAAGTGTATCGGGTGCCATACCTGCTCAATTACCTGTAAAAACGTGTGGACCTCACGTGAAGGCATGGAATATGCCTGGTTTAACAACGTGGAGTCCAAGCCGGGTATCGGTTATCCCAAAGAATGGGAAAACCAGGACAAATGGAACGGCGGCTGGGTAAGAAAAGCCGACGGCGAAATCCAACCTCGTATTGGTGGTAAATTCCGTATCTTGGCGAACATTTTCGCTAACCCGGATCTGCCACAGATTGATGACTACTACGAGCCGTTCGATTACGACTATCAGCATTTGCATACGGCGCCAATGGGCGATCACATGCCAACGGCACGTCCGCGCTCGCTGATTACCGGCAAACGCATGGAAAAAATCGTATGGGGTCCAAACTGGGAAGAAATTCTTGGTACTGAGTTTGCGAAACGCAGTAAGGACAAAAACTTCGATAACATGCAGAAAGAAATGTACGGTGAGTTTGAAAACACCTTCATGATGTACTTGCCTCGTCTGTGTGAGCATTGTCTGAACCCGGCTTGTGCGGCGTCCTGTCCTTCTGGCGCGATCTACAAGCGCGAAGAAGACGGCATCGTATTGATCGATCAAGAGAAGTGTCGCGGCTGGCGTATGTGCATCAGTGGCTGTCCGTACAAAAAGATCTACTTCAACTGGAAGTCGGGCAAATCAGAAAAATGTATTTTCTGTTACCCACGGATTGAAGCGGGTCAGCCAA
>Ga0209395_1000935_pt1 | contig 41920 bp, 25 predicted proteins | sample GOMGulsemesocosm_3_FD_184635 | JGI IMG/M metagenome (GOLD analysis project Ga0209395, IMG submission 184635) | Methane-oxidizing microbial communities from mesocosms in the Gulf of Mexico - GOM9D Gulf of Mexico (SPAdes) (version 2) | ecosystem: Environmental > Aquatic > Marine > Cold seeps... | reverse complement strand
AGTCCCAGATCTGATCAATTTACCATTGTTAAAAAGCGATCAAAACAACTAATTTTAATTTAAAAGAATACATTATGTCATTAGACGCCAAACAAATAAAAAACATCGCATATATAAAAGTATTTCCAGGAATTGGAACTGCAAGAGTTGGAAATAGCCCAGAATATTTTATTGGGCCAGAATCTCCTGGAAGCGTACCTAATTTAGGGGAGAATTATAAAGACAATAACGGGTTGTTAAAACCGCAAGCTTCACGTTTTAGAGTGTATGGATACGATGGAGCTAACAATGTTGTAGCAGAGATTACCCATGATCCTGAAAATGGAGTTTCCTTGGAATGGGATGTACACATGCGAAATTTAAAAGCGGCGAATTATGCCTTTCAAGGAAAATTTGGTTTCAATCCTGAGCAATACAGAAATCCAGGAGTATCTCCAAGTAAACCTGGTACAGACCCTAATTCAAGAGAAAGTTTAATTATTGATCCAGGAAAGAAGTGCATTTCAGGGATCAATAGAAAAGGAAAAAATACGCCCAATTCTAAAGATGGCGCTGTTCCATTAGATGGCGGAAAAATTTTCTCAGGAATTGGTACCGCTGAAATTCCGACAAGTTTAATTAAAAAAGGAGTGCCCGGAACCACGGAGGTTACCTATTCTGAAAAAGAAGTGAGTTTAGGAAGGCTTGAGACTGATGATGCTGGTCGATTGATCGTTGTTGGAGGAAAGGGAGATGCTGGCTGTTTGATTGAACCACCAATTATTCTTCAGAAAGGAGTGGCGCACTTTGAAGAAAAATACAATGTTAATCTTAAACCAGAATTACAAACAACACAGTCTGATGTAATACTTTCAAATACGGTTTCAATAACGCTATTAGACCAGGTGCAAGTTTATATAGCAGGAAAAAAAGATGGCACAGGAGATCTTAATTTTAGCGGTAAGTATGTGGTAAAAATAGGAGGTGAAACCATCTATTCTAATTATGTAAAAGAAAAAAATAGTGGACCAACAAAACCTGTTAATATCACCGAAAAGTTGAAAAAATACTTGGGCAAAAAAGTAACCATATCTATTGAGAATAGTGATCCATCAGAGACAGATACCGGCCTGTATTTGACTTATATAAATGACAATCCAACATCGAATGGAAACTCCTATTTTAATAATCCAGGTTGGTATGATGATACCTCTGGCGGAAGTATCAATGCATCGGTTACCTTAAAAGGAAAAACCTTAACAACCCTAAGTGCTAATAAAAATGAGCCTACACCTGAAAAGAAGAGAGGCTGGGTGGCTGTATCGCCACCAAAGTATGTACCTACCATGAACAACGTGGTTTCTTTATTAGATCTACAGTTGGCGATGTTTCCTGAACAAGACCCAGTTTCAGGAACGGTAAATTTTGCATTGCTAGATGAGCAGGGGCTGCCAAATATTGCTACAGGAAATTCAACCTTAAATTTTGCACCTATTTCAGGTGACTCAAAAACAGGAACAGATTCACCTTCTATTGCTAGCTTTCTAGGAAAAGATTATATTGCATATTCAGGAAAAGATGGAAGTAATTTGTTAGCAGTTTCTGAAGACAAAGGAAATACTTGGTATGAAATATCGATAGAAAAAAATGCATCATCGCCAGTAACAAATACAACATTGGCACCCTCATTATGTGTATTTAATGGGATGTTAACCTATGTTATCATCAATAAAACAAACCAGCTTATAATAGGAACATCGTCAGATGGTGTAAGTTTTACATTTAATGAGGCTGCGGTAGAAGCCGCCGAGAAGGTAGTGGTTGTAGATGGTTTTACATCAATAACAAAAAACGCTGTATCAAGCCCATCCGCAGTGGCATATAATGGAAGTTTATATGTGGCACTTACAACAGTAGGTGGTGAACTTGTAATTTTGGAAAAATTTATTGATAAGAAACAAAAAAAAGTAAAGCCAATAAATTTATTTAGGTATACCATCTTAAATCCTGCAACAACAAGCACTTCTATTAAGAGTTTTGCAAGTACTGCGCCTTCAATTGGTGTCTTTTTTGGAGAGTTGTATTTCGCGTATACAGGTTCTGATAAAAATAGTTATTTAGGATGTTACAATAATTATTCTCCACAACCAACGATACCCATAATTGAATTTGATTTTAAACCTGTTGTAGGGGCACAACAAACCGTTTTAGCACCTTCGATAGCTGGGTCTCATGGGAAATTACAGTATGCTGTTGTAGGAGAAGATTCAAAGGTATATCTAGCCAAAGGAAATCCAGGATTCTTTAGTGAAAGAAAGAAAGAAATCGAATTACAGTTTAGCCCACAAGGAAGTGCTCAAACATCTAGCTCTGTTAATGTCGCTAATTTTAGTGATATCGAGTTTTACAGAGATATTTATCCAATACTTAAAACAGTAACCGATTATGCTTGGGTGAATGAACCTGCGTTTCAAGGACATGCTCCGGGAAGTATGGGCGATTTTTTAAGAGATGGTTCAATTGCCGGATATTCAAATTCAAGTGAAGCAAACAATGCCTATCGAACATTTGTGTTCAATGCCATTAGACCAGCAGAGCAATTAACTCCTAATGTTCCGCCACCGCCTATGGCCATTCCGAATCCGACAAATAAACCGATAACAATTTCGAATCCGAAAACTGGAACTAAAACTATCGTTCCTTCAAGTTTCCCAAAAGCTATAGTTCAGTCGGGCAGGTTGATGCCACATTTATTTGGTGAAGGAGGATCTGATATAGAGAATACCTTTAATGGTACAAACTTCCCAAATCAATGGTTGAGTTTAACACCCCACCAATTATGGAAAATTCAGGAATGGGTAAATGGAAATTTTGTAACGGGTACAAAGCCTGTTGAGAATTTCCCGTCGACACCAATAGAAGAAATTTCGTTGGCAGAACAACCAGCAGCGTTGAACTTTGCTGCCTTGGAACCTACTGTTGGAGGAGGTTTTCACCCAGGAATTGAATTGACCTATTATATGAAAGAACCTGGCTTTTTTACAGAAGCCTTCCGTTTTGCGGATAGTATTACACACGAAAGACAAACAGTACAACCGATAACTCCAGGTTCTGTGGCTGGGTATATGTCAATACCATGGCAAGGAGATTTCTGGTCTTGTAATGTCTCTTGGTGGGCCGCAATGCGACCAGATATTGTAGTGACCATGGATCAATCCCTAACGCCACCTAAATTAGATAAGAAATTGTGGTTTAGAGGTTTGGCAGTTGGGATACCAGAGAATGCAGATAATATTTCTTCTTATGAAGGAGGCTATGAGCATATGGTTCGTTATTGGTCTGATTTAGGTTTTGTGGTTCCAACAGAAACAACAGATGAAGGCATGTTTGTGATGGATGAAACTGAAAGAGCAGCTTGTTTAGATGATTACGCAGCACCATGTGCTCCTGCTAATAAAGCCGAACCTATTCAATTAGGAGTTGCGCAACTGCAAGTACCTTCAAAAAAGATATCTGATAAACCATTCTATAAAAACTCACTAAACGTAGTACTTCCTGCATCAGGAATGATTCTTTTAAGTGGGAATAATGAAGGGACAGCAAATGTTTTTGCAGAAGGAGTATGTGCAATTGAGGTAAATGGAGTAGAGGTATTTTCGTATAATTTCAGAAACGCTAATAGCAAAGATATTACCCCATCTCCACCACTTGATTTAACCTATGTATTAAAACCATATGTAGGAAAAATTATTACCTTAACAATAACGTTGACAAATGCAGTTTCTGCTGAGGTTGGTGCCTCCGATTTTTGGCTGTACTATCCTGCTAGGCCTGAAGCCTTAAATCTTATAGCACCGTTAAGCACAGGTAAAGGAACTGATCAAGAAGAGGATAGTACGAGTACAGCATCTGTAAATGAGGAGGTAATGCTTACTAAGAATTCTATTGAGAAAGCAACATTAAACTAACGGATAAATGATCCATAATTTGTGATAAACATTCTAAGCAACTAGCTATTAAGATAGGCTTTAAGATTTTGACCACGGTATAAGGCCATATATGGCAACCGTGGTTCAATTTAAAATTGAATTCTATAATACGATGTTGTGAGTGAAACTACAGATTATTGGCTATCTTTAAATCAAAATTAAAGAGTCTTATAAAGGCCTAAGATCTACGATGTTCTTGGGCTTTTTTAGTATTGATTCCAAGCATGTTCAAATGATTTGCCCTCAAATAAGTACAATGTAAGTTGTGAAAGTCCTGCCTTTTTAATGATGTAAATGACTTTCTTAGGCCAGGTTTCTCTAAAGTTATAGGAGTTTGGTTTACCTCCAATTTCATGTACAAAATCTATGGCTGTTTGCTCTTTTAAGAGTATTTTTTTTCCATGAATAGCTACCAGCTTATCCATTTTTTTTCTGGCATTTCTATAGGCTTTTAACCGGCTGTTTCTTCCTATAAAAACAGTGACAAAGTCGTTGATATTGGCTATTTGGGCCGCGGTTTTTTCTGTTGGGTGGTATTTGAAATAGGCCAATTGATACGATGTGCCTGCGATGTGTTTTGGTCGGTAATCTTTCTTTAAACTTTCGGGTCTGTTCTCCCATTTCAATTCAGTAGTAGCATATTTTACAATGGCCAAGGAATCGAATAGAATTTTGTTTGTAGTGCGCAGTCTTGGCAATCGCAAAGCAGGCAATTCAATATCTCCTTTACGCAGACCTAAACTGAGTATATTACCCGTGATTTGACCAATATACCCACTATCCCAGCCAGATTCTAACCCTGTAATGGCTAACAATGCAGCAGGAGGGATGTTGTTTTTTAAACACAATTCAGTGGCTTTTGTAGAAATGCCTTGGTAAAAAGATTTTACATGTTGGTATTTTCTCAAAGAATAGTTAGCTTGTGCAATACTGTGCGTTGTTACGCCTAAAAAACTAACCAGCAAACCTAAGAAAATGACTTTTTTCATGATGAAACTATTTTTTGTAGTCTGATACCAAAATCGGCCATGGCCTTAATTTCTTTAACTCCTGCTAACCGTTCTTTTCCTAGAATGAGCAATCCGTGGTTAGAACTTTCTATATGATAATAAGGATTGCTCTCAAAGAATAGCACCAATTCATCGGTAAATAATTCTTTTATCTTGTCTTGATTTTTACCAGATAAATAGAATCTTTTTGAAAAATCTGGGTGATTGTCAATTTCTATATCATTAAAACCAGCAAAGTGGTAAATATATTCAAAAACCCCTTCTTTGTCTAGTGTGAAATCTGGAATTTCTTTATCGAGTTTAATATAAAACATACTTGCTCTAATTACCTGCTTGGCAATCATTTCTCCTTCAGAAAATTCAACATCAAACAAAGAACATTGATTGTTTGTGAGGATATTATATACTTTATTAATGTGTCTTGTTTTAAAATACCCAAACGTTGGGAGTACCGTAATTTCATCTTCTTGCAATGGCAAGTAATTCCAATCTAGTTCTGAGCCTATTTTTTGCAATGATTTTTGTCTTTTTGTTAAGACTCCTTTCTTAGGTTTTATAAAATCTGGCATGTTTTTACGCAAAGCAAAAGGGTGTTCACTACGTGTTGAGTAGTTGTCCAAGCCAATAATTTCTAAATGACCACCTTTTCTTTTAAAGGTTTCTGCATAATTATTCATGTTTTCCATGACAGAGTGGTCAACGAAGTCACAAAGTGAAAAGTCAATAATTACTTCTTCATTTTCTGGAATTTGATTAAGCTTAGATTTTAATTTTGTGTAGTTTAAAAAACTAGAAAAGTTATCGACACTTACAAAATACTTTCCGTCTTCTTTAAACATTAAAACGTTTGGTTTAAGTAAGTTGCTGATAAATAATAAGATGTCTTTATTAATAACAACATGGATAAAGAAAGTGGCTATTATCCCCACCAATATCCCAGTAATTAAACTGGTTGCTATGGTTGTAATTAAGGTAATTAAGAAAATGAGTAATTGTTCTTTTCCAATTTTAAATACTTTTCTAATGTTTTCAGGAGAAGCTAATTTGTACCCGGTGTAGACTAGGATTGCTGCTAATGCGGCTAGTGGAATTTTTCGTAATTCGGTTGCAAACAATAAAATAAACAGCACTAAAAATGAAGCGTGAAAGAAATTAGCAGACCTGTTTGTTCCTTTGTTATTTACATTTACAGAACTCCTTGCAATAACGGTAACTACATTTAACCCTCCTAAGAAACCACTAATAACAGTTGCTAAACCTAAAGCCCTAATGTCTTTATTTACATTTGATCGTCTTTTTAAAGGATCTAATTTATCAACAGCCTTTATGCTTAATAAACTTTCGATACTTGCAATTAATGTAATGGCTATAACGGCGTTAATAAAATCAAACTCCAAGACTTTGCCAAAATCAGGAAAAGCAAAATTTGACATAACATCATTTGGTAAGCTAATTAACAACCCTTTTTCTATTGGATAAATAGCTGCCGAAAAGTATTGGTAATAGTAATACATCCCAACGCTTAACACTACAATCCACATTGGCGCAGGAATTAATTGGAAATAGCGATTTCTAATTTTACTATAAAACACCATAATTAAGAAACTAATCACACCCACAGAACCCGCATAGAAAACACTTTGATTATCTGATGTTAGATAATATTTGATGCCTTCTGGGATGTTTAAAAGTAGTTCTATGATACTTCCTTTTGCATCAAGGTTACCTAGCATAACATGTATTTGCTTGGCAAAAATACCAATACCAATGGCAGCTAGCATTCCTTGTATGGCAGATGATGGAAAGAAATCTCCTAAAGATCCCAATCTAAGAAAGCCCAAAATGATCATTACAATTCCCGAAACAACAATGGCAGCTAATGTGTATAAGAACCCTTGTTGCATGTCTCCATTACCGAGGGTTGTAATGGCAGCCAAAATAACAACGACTAATCCATTTCCAGGTCCTGTAATAGTAACATTTGAACCTCCAAGAATAGACGTAACAATTCCGCCAATAACAGCAGCAATAATCCCCGAAATTGGAGGTGCTCCAGACGCTAAGGCTAAGCCTAAGCCTAATGGCAATGCAATTAAAGAAACCACAAAACCAGAAAATATATTTTGAGGAATGTCTCCTACAAATGTTTTAAATGAACTTTCTCTAGCCATATTATTTCACAATTAAAAGATCGGTTGGTAATTCGGATAAAATATATTCGATATCGTGTCTAAAAATACGATCTAAAAAGCCTGTTTTCAGTGGGGCATTCATAATTAGTAAGTCAGCTCTCTTAATTTTTGCATAATGTCCTATAGAATATCCTCTACGGCCAAAAATACTTTGAATTTTTAGGGTGGTGTTTTTACAGTCAATTTCGTTGAGTATTTTTTCAACCCGTAAATCTTCACGTTTTTTTATGCGACTTTTTTCAATAGTAGCCTTTCTTAAGCTAATATCATCACTTACAATTTTTATATCCAATTCCGCTTGACTAATTTCTTCTACTATGGTAATTCTTTTACATGCAAGTTGCTTGCTAATTCTAAAAGCAGTTTTAATTGTTTCTTTTGTTTTTTCATCTTTTAGCCCATTTACAACAATGTGTTTACAAGGCACTCTTAACACAGAAGGTTTGATTAACAATAACACAGAACAGGGCGCTTTTCGAGTTAATTCTCTGGCAATAGAACCAACATAATACTTGTAAAGGTTCTCTTTTTGAAGGGCTCCTAAAATTAATAAGTTGATGGCTTCCTTGTGGCAGGTATCCAGAATTACTTTTACCGGTTTTCCTTTTTGCCAAATGGTGTGCATTGGCGTAAGTAAATCTGGAGCCTCATTTAATAATAATTGAAGTTTTTCTTCTTTATCATGTGTTTTCTCTCCAACATGTACACCGACCAATTCTGCACCAAACATATTTGAAATACGTATTGCTTCAAACAAATTGGCCTTTAAATTTGGTGAGAATGCAATTCCAATCAAAATTTTTTTAAATACTTCCAAATGCCTATTTTTTTATGAAGTTTAAAGATAAAAAAATAGTGGAAATAGCAAAGCTTTTTTGACGTTATTAATCCTATAAATCTAGTTTAAATGCTTCTCTTAATTTCCCTAAGTTAGGATTTAATTCGAGTAGTTTTTCATATTTTTCTTGTGGAGTATATACAAACTTCTTTGTAACTGTTTCACTTACTATAATTTGAATGGTGATGCCGTAATTATTTAATACCTCTCGTAGATGTTTATTAAGAGTTGGTTTTTCGCGTTCCAATTGACCAGCCATTAAGTTATTTGGTAATGAAAATTGAACTTGAAAATTTTGTAGTAATTTTGGCTTATCAGCCATTAATATAGACGCAATACTTTTTTGGCCGTTCTTGATTAGTTTAGCGTAATATTTTTTCCAGGCATTTTCTAACTCTTTTTGACCAAATGCATCTTTAGGATGGTTGTCAAAGTTTTCTTCAAGTTGGGTTTCTGATTTTTCCTCCTTTTTTACATGTATGCTTTTTAATGTCAAGGAAGAAGCTCTACGTTTTACATTTTTTAAAACTGGTTTTTGCAAGGTTGGTGGCTCAGTTGATTTTACCACTTTTTCAGCAACCTGTTTTGTTTGAACAGGTGTATTGATTGCTTTTGCAGCAGGAGATAATGAGGTGAAAAATGTTGCAGGAATTATGTAGTTAGAGGGCTTTTTTTTTTCTCCATCAAAAGTGATGGAAGCAATCTGCATTAAAGTTAATTCTACAAGCAATCGTTGATTTTTACTCGCTCTATAACTTAGATCACAATCGTTGGCTTTATGAATTGCAGCAATTAAAAATTGTACGCTTGCATTAGTTGCTTGTTCTAAGTATTTCTTTTTAGCCACATCTCCAACTTCTAATAAGGCAATAGTTGCTTTGTCTTTTGCTACTAATAAATCTCTAAAATGAGAAGCCAATCCGTTAATAAAGTGATGGCCTTCAAATCCTTTAGTTAAAACGTCATTAAAAGCAATTAATACATCAGGTATTTTATTTTCTAACAATAAATCTGTCATCGCAAAATACGTGTCGTAATCCAATACATTTAAGTTTTGAGTTACTGCTTCTCTTGTTAAATTATTTCCAGAGAAACTGACTACTCTATCAAAGATTGATAGTGCATCACGCATCGCGCCATCTGCTTTTTGAGCAATAATATGCAAGGCATCATCATCTGCAGTAATTCCTTCTTTTTCTGCAATTACTTTTAAATAATTTTTCGCATCTAAAACACCAATTCTTTTAAAATCAAAAATTTGACAACGGGATAATATGGTCGGAATTATTTTGTGTTTTTCGGTGGTTGCTAAAATAAAAATAGCATGAGCTGGCGGTTCTTCTAAAGTTTTTAAAAAAGCATTAAATGCAGCTTGAGATAACATATGTACCTCATCTATAATGTATACCTTAAATTTTCCTGTTTGCGGAGGAATTCGAACCTGATCTGTTAAACTTCTAATGTCATCAACAGAGTTGTTTGAAGCAGCATCCAATTCAAAAATATTGAAAGCAAAATCTTCTTCATCCGCAAAAGAAGCTTCTTGATTAATTCGTTTTGCTAAAATTCGAGCACAAGATGTTTTACCAACTCCACGAGGTCCAGTAAATAATAATGCTTGCGCTAAATGGCTATTAGCTATCGCGTTTTCTAAGGTATTAGTAATTGCTTGTTGTCCAACAACATCAGCAAAAACTTGTGGTCTGTATTTACGTGCAGAAACTATAAATTGCTCCATGAAAACTATTCATCTTTAGGGAAACAAATGTAAGTAACTCAATATTGATTTACAACAAATCTTTAGCCTGCCCTTATAAAGTTTTTAACAATTGTATGAAATCTTTTTATCTTGCGACCAAGGTTAAAACTAGAAACAATTTTTATGACAAATTCATCATCCAATTATAACTTTTTTTATCTTTTTGTAGTACTTTTTTTAGTGAGCTTTTCTATGCCTGATAGCCAAGAAGTAACAAATACATCGCAAAAGAAAACATTAAAGACTGCTTATTTTGCAAGTGGATGTTTTTGGTGTGTTGAAGCAATTTTTGAAAGTGTTGAAGGCGTAGAGGAGGCAATTTCTGGATATGCAGGAGGTTTTACTAAGAACCCAACTTATAGCAGTATTGGTTCTGGGAATACAGGGCATTCTGAAACAGTTGCTGTATATTACGATCCTGAAAAAATAAGTTTTAAAACCCTTGTAAAGGTATTTTTCGGGTCCCATGATCCAACTACAAAAAATGGACAGCATCCAGATTACGGGAGTCAGTATCGATCTATTGCCTTTTATGAAAACAAGAATGAGAAAGCAATCATTGATGCCTATATTAAGCAATTGAATGCGGGGTATTACAAAGGAAAAATAGTAACAGAAGTATCGGAATTAATTAAATTTTATAAAGCAGAAGACTATCATCAAAACTATGAACGTTTGCACCCGAACAATCCGTATGTGAAAAATGTTTCTGTGCCACGGTTAAATAAGTTTAAAAAGAAGTTTCCTATGTTGTTAAAAAAAGAAATGCATTAAAGTCTTTAGACTATAATTCTTAACTAAAAAAGTTCTTTTATCTAAATGAATATCACCTAGAGATGTGCAATACAGAAGCGGGTATCTGGAGAGAAACATTGAAAAAAGCGCTGCCACTATGCAGCGCTTTTACATGCATCCTTAATACACAATTATACATGGGACTACGAGCCCCATGTAATTTCTTTACTACTATTTTATTGTTTTATTGGTCTTCTAATAAAACATATTGTACATACATTCTGTATTCACCTGGTTCGGCGAAACTTTTGTTTCCATTACCAGCAGCACCACCGGCCAAGACTGTATTTGCATTAGCGCTTGCTACGATGTTTTCTGCAATCGACGCATCTGCACTATAGGCATTTGGGAAAACAGCCGGATACCCTGGTAAAATTCGATAATCTATTTCATAATAAAAATTTGCAGCACTAGCATGGTTAGAAACATAGCTTCCACCAGCCATATAATCATTTTTTTCGCCATTTGACAAACCACTTTGTCCGGCGATGTATTTTCCGCTTTTATTGGGTGGAGATATAGAGCCATCTGCTGCGACGTACAAGCTATTCCCTGCACTAGACCTAAAAGGAGTAGAAAAGTTAGCACTATAGTCAGGGTAAGTAGCTAAGCTACCTTCTGTAGCAGCATTAATTTGACTTTGTTTAATTTCTAATAAACTTAATGGCAGGTCTGCTACAGAGTTAACTGTAGAACCATAGCTTTTTTCTTGGTCCCAAAAAGTTTTTCCATTGGGACTTTTACCTGTTGATCTACCCACGGCATATAACTCCCATTTTACAGTAGAAGTTACTTTTAAGATGGTTGCAGATTTTTTGGTAATTCCTTTGGCATAATCACTTTTGTTCTTGAAGACAAAATTGATTTGTTCTGGAGATATGAGGTCTAATTGTAAGACAGGTTTCATTTCTAGGGTAATTCTTACTCCTGACTGTTTTGTTTGTTGGGCATTTACCAAGTTTATAATGCTTAGAAATACGACACTTGCTACTAATTTTACTACATTTTTCATACGAATTGTGTTTAAGGATTATTTTTCAATTATTGTAAATCCTCCCAAGCACCTGTTCGTAAGAACAGATGCAGATTAGGAGGGGTTAACATCTTTATTGTCAAGGCAATGAAAAGCACATGCTTTTCATTGCTGATGACGTTTTATAAAATTTTTAAACTGAAAAACGATGTTTAAAACAATTGCTAATACTGTAGGGATTAACTAGCAACACCACATATTAAGGGACTCTGTGGTTCGTCTCTGTTGATTATACTCTGTACTTAAAATCTATGCGATATCTCTAAAGTTTAAATTTTTTGTACCCAGTTTATAATCGTGTCAGTAGCTCTTTTATCGATGTTATAAATAACATTCGGTAGCAAAGCGCCTGCGGTTAAATAATGATTTAAATTTGGCATCACTTTAACCGTTATTAAGGGGTTGTTGTATTTTTTTAACAAGTTTATTTCCGACGTAGGGTTTACGAACTTATCCATGGCTCCAATAAGGTAAATTGTTGGAATTTGAAGTTGTTTGTAAAGCGCTTCATAATCTTGTTTAAAGAGGGTGATATGTGTATAGCTCCAAAATTTAATATCTTTTAAATTGAAGCCTTTTTTCTTAATGGCTTTAATTCCTTTATTTCTTAGGGCTATATCACTTATGTTTTGATGTTTGTATGTCTTGGTTATTTGTAACAAAGTATCTAATAATAACACAGTTTCTTTTGCTGTTTTATTAGAAACTTTATACTGTGGTAATGTCTTAATTTGGTATTTAGATGCGTTTGAGAAATTCTTTACAGGAGAGGCAATCTGAATTAAAAAATCAACCTTAGTGGTAGAGTTAAAACTATTGTTTGTAGCAATTACAGATGCCATTCCACCTAAGCTGTGACCCAATAGTCCCACGATAATATTTTTGAATGCTGGAATTGATTTTATATGTTTTACACAATATGAAATATCATCTGTCAATCGATCTATTGAAGCGGTGTAGCTTCCTTGTGATTTTCCAACACCACGCTCATCAAAACGATATACGGCAATGTTATTGTTTAATAATGAAGTGGCTAAATTATGGTGTGCATGTCGTGTATCTTTACCAGATCCAGGAACAATAATAATGATTTTTTTGTAGGATTTTTTCGGGCTAATTAACGTTCCAGATAGACGCAGTCCGTCCGTGTGGTTAAAGAAGTTTAGCTCTTGAGAGTTATAGTTTTCTTTCCCTTTTATTTCTCTTTCATGAGAAAACATGATTTGACCATTTACGAATGTACACATCAAAAAGAGTGACATTACTATGATATTCTTCATAATAAAATAATATAATTACGATTTTACACTGTTATTATATCTTATTTAGGGTAAGGGTAGATACTTTAAATGATGAACTTTAAGGGAATTCATCTGACAAACCAGGGGTGTTTATCGTATCGTATTTAAGGGAGTAAAGGAACGTGAATTCCTTTATTAAATTCTTTGCAAAGATAGTAAAAAAAAAGATATAGATACAGGTATTTATACCTGATTTAAAACTTAACATTAAATTTACATTGAGCCATTGTATTCAAAATAAAAGCGCTGTAATTACAACGCTTTTATTTAGTTAGGTATTTTTTCTAATCTGTCAATTTCTTTTTGTAACCGTGCTTCATAAGAGAATTTATGTTTTCTAGAAGTTGCGATTGCATCAGAATATGTAGCGATGGCCGCTGGTATATTTTTATCTTTTTCATAGGCATTTGCTAAATTGTATTTTAAAAAAATATCGTAATCATAGGCGGCCACCCCTCTTTTTAATACTGTGATAGCACTTTGATATTTCTTTTTGGAACTGAGATAATTGGAAAGTGTTACATAAGATTCTGCAGATTGTTTTGCCTGTGAACCGTATTTATGCATTATTTTTTGTTCGTGGGTTAAAAATGATTCATCTGTATAGTTTTCTATTTGTTTATCGGTATATAACATATCTGAAAAGATCCATTTTAAGCCAAAATAGGTTCCTAATAGCGGAGAAGACATATGCCCTTCGTTTTTAAATTCGGTATGCTTAAAATGAAGTTTTTTAGGTTTGTTTGCTTTTAATGAATCCACAAATTTCGACAACTCTTTTCGCATGCCCCAGCTAGCAGAAGACTCCTCTTCTCCAATACTAAAATAAAGCGATTTTTCTAAGCTTGGGTTGGCTTTAAAAAAAGGACCTGACTCTTTAATAAATTGTTCCTGATTCCACCAAAATGAAGGACTCATAATTAAAAAGGCATCAAACAAATCTGGTTTTTCGAGCAGGGCATATGCAGTAAATAACCCACCAAGTGAATGCCCAGCTAATACGGTAAATGGATGCGTTCTGTAATTTGTCTTCACAAAAGTTACTACTTCTTTTTCAATAAAATCTAAGTATATAGGACCATTGCCACTTCCTGGATTATTTTTACTAACGGTAGGTGTAAAATCTTTTGTTCTGTTGATGCTTTTAATTCCAACAACGATTATTGGGGGAATACTCCCAGTTCTAGTCAATAATTCAACAGACCCAATTGCATGTTTGATATTTTGCATGCCATCTGTTAATACCAATACGGGGTAATTGGCTTTCGAATTTTCATAGCCTTCAGGTAGTGCTATTAAAATATCCCGATCTTCTTTTAAAATCTCAGAATTGATAATATGTGTTGTCGCAATGCTAATTTTATTCGCTACTTTTTCTACAGCTGTGTTTTGTTGACAGCTAGTAATTGTAGCAAAGAGTAACGTTAATCTGAATACTATTTTTGTCATTGTCATTGTTGTTTAAAAAAAATAACCTCGCAAAATGTGAGGTTATTAAACATGTGTTTTATGTAATTACTTTACTTTACGCATGTAAATGTTACCAGATACTGTAGTCATTTTTAGTACTACGTTTCCATTATTTACAGTTCCTTTAATTTTGCTACTGTATGATTTATTCTCTTTAAAACTCTTGTTTATTTTAAGGTCAGAATAAATTGTTCCAGTGACAGTTTTAGCAGTTATTTTCGCCTTATTTATGGCCACATCTACATCACCACTTACTGTTTTTAAATGCATTTCTCCGTTGTATTTTTTTATCGTAATATCACCAGAAATTAGGTCTGTGGTTAAGTTTCCAGTATATGATTTTGATTCTAAACTACCAGAAATACTCTTCACTGTTAAAGCTGCGTTTTTAGGAACATAAACGACATAATTTATGTGAGTTGTATTGTGTTGATTCCAATTGCGTTTCTTTTTAAAGTAGTTTCCAAAATCAGAATATACTTTCACTTGGTTCCCCTTCTCTGAAGTTTTTAAACTATAATATTTATTCCCTTCACCATCATTAAGATTAACCGTTGCTTTTACTTCAATGCTATTTTTATTCCATTGTCTTACTTCTATATTGTTTGCAAATTTAAAATGAACAAAAAGTGCTTGGTTTTTTGAGACGTTTACAGATTTTTCTACATTACGTTGCGCATTAATGGTTACCGTTACTAGTAATATACATACTAAGTTGATGAATTTTTTCATGATGTTTTGATTTAAATTTTGACAGTTTTTTTCTATTCTTCGAATATTTTTCATTTCGAAGTTGAATTATTTTTATGTGTATGTTATTATTTTTTTCTTAGGTAAACGTTACCAGTAGTAGATTTCAATGAGATTTGAACTCCTCCATTATTTAACTTGGTAGAAATCTTTCTTGGGTTTCCAATTGGATCTAATCCCTTACTTTTTTTAATTTCAAAGTCAAAATCTGTAAAGACAGTTCCCATGGTTGTTTTTAAAGATAAGTTTGCTTTTGCAGTACGTGCTAAGCTAACATCAACATCTCCAGTTGCCGTGCTAAATGATATTGGGCTAGATTGGTTAATGGTTGTGAAAATGGCTGTAATATTTCCCGTATTTGTTCTTACAGTTGCTGGGCCCGAAATATTTTTAAGATCAATATGGCCTACATTTGTTTTAATTTCAATTTCAGAAGTGATTCCATCTACTTTTGCATGACCAAGGTTGCCACAATTCAAAGACACATGTATGCCTTTAGGAATTTGAATTTTAAACCCACTACGGTGCATAAACGATTTTAAATCTTTTATGATTAGTGTCGATCCGTCTTTTGTGATTTCTAGCCCAAAACCAGTATTGTCATTTCCATTAGAATACATTGGCTTTAATCCTTTTGCTTTGTCTTTTCTTGATTTTTTTCTATCGGCATGTTCATTGTCATACAGTTTGTGAGCGCTATGTTCGTTGCTACCAGAATCATTGTTTATTACTAATTGATTGGTGGTTCCTAGTTTTAAATCAATGCTTGTATCGGTATGTATTTTTATTTTTTTTATACCAGATAAAGAGTGTTTGTAAGTTTCTTGTGCCTGTGCTATGAATGTGCATAAGAATAGTAATACTGTTATTTTTAGTGTTTTCATTTTTATGTTTTTTACGAAATGTTGTTGTTAAATTAATTTTGCAATACCAATATTCACTTGCGTTTTTAAATACTCTGGAGCTTCAGGTTGTTCCAATATAATTTTCATTGGATCGAGCGCTCTTTTTTCCTGAATGTCTACCAAAATCTGAATCACTTCAATTTGAATACTTGGGTTTTTTTCTAAGGTTAATGTTTCTATTAAAGAAGTTCTAACCAATTCAGAATCTGTAAAATTAGAAAGTGCTTCTGCTGCAGATAAGCGAACATTACTATTAGAATCGTTTTGCATACGATCTATCAATGCTTCTAATATTTTTGTATCTGATGTTGTAAATTCTTCTGTATAATTCACTGCTTTTATTCTTTTACTAGGTGATGAATTATCAATCATTGCTAGCATCATATTCTCTTTTAATTGCTTTTGTTCAGTTTGATACGCAGCTATTTCTTGTTGAGAATTTTGGCTCTCTTGAAAACCACCAATTAAATACCCTGTAAATAATATGGCAATACTAGCTGCTATTTGTAACATGTTTTTATACCTGAATTTTGTTGCAGGTTGTAACGGGATAACTTTTGATTGAGATTTCTTTTCTTTGGCCAACATTTCTTCGAAAGAAGCTTTTAAATTTGAGGTTGGTTGCACTATTGGTTCATTCGAGAAATCAGTGAATAAAGAAGTTGTTTCTTCAAATGCTTTTTTGCAAGAAGCACAATTCTCGATGTGATTTTGAACATCGTTTGCCTCTTTAATTGTTAAACTACCATCAATGTAATCTATTAGTTTGCTTTCTATGTTTGTACAATTTATCATGCTAATGTTTCAAAATAATTTGTTCTTAATTTCTTTACGATTCTGTGAATCTTTGTTTTAACAGCGATGGTGTTACTTCCAACAATCTCTGCTATTTGCTCATATTTAATTCCGTCAATTCTATTCATAACAATTAGTTCCTTGTCATGGTCATTTAGGCTGTTTATCACCTTCATTAAATGACTTACTTCTTCTTGCTTTTCAATAATTTCTTCATCTAATTGAGAACTTAGTGAGTCGATGTCTTCAAATGGTTGTGTTTTCTTTTGTTCTTGATAATGGTCGTAAAATAGGTTTCTTGCTATCTTAAAGATCCACGAGACAAATTTCCCTCCTTTATATGAATGCTTATATTTTATTACTTTTAAAAATACATTTTGCGTTAAATCTTCACAGATAGCTACATCTTTTACCTTTTGATAATAAAAATTATATAGGCGAATATGGTAGCGTTCAAAAATATATGTCATGGCATCTAAGTTACCTCCAGATACTGTATGCATTAATTCTTCGTCTGTTAAATGTTTCAAGTTGACGTTTTAAGTTTGTTAGTTATATTGAAGACCTGAGATTATTTAAAAGGTTACATTTTAATAAAAATCTTTTACTTAAATTAATAAAAGCCCCTGAAATAGGGGCTTTTGGAATGGTGTTATTTATAAATAAATTTTAAACATGGTTTAATTTCTATAAATTTTCTCGTATAAGTCCTTATAAATTTGTTTAATAATTTTTCTTTTCATTTTCATAGTAGGGGTTAAGTGGCCTCCATCAATTGACCATTCATCTGGAGTTAACTCAAATTTCTTTACAGTTTCCCATTTTCCAAATTTTTTATTACAATCAATAACTTCTTCTTCGATACGTTTTATGACACGTTGATTAGAGGCAATTTCTATATTTGTTTTGAAATGCAAGCCATGTCTTTCTCCCCATTCTTTTACAAACTCAAAGTTTGGTTGAATAAAAGCAGCTGGCATTTTTTCGTTTTCGCCAATGACCATTACCTGTTCTATAAAACGAGATTGTTTCAATTCGTTTTCAATTAATGCAGGAGCTACATATTTACCACCAGAGGTTTTAAACATTTCCTTTTTACGATCTGTAATTTTTAAGAACCCATCTTTAGAAACTTCTCCGATGTCACCCGTATGAAAATAATCTCCAGTCATTACACTGTCAGATTTTTCTTGATCTTTGTAGTAGCCCATCAAAATATTTGGCCCTTTTACTAATATTTCTCCATCTTCTGCAATCTTTACTTCAACGTTTTCGAGTATCCGGCCAACCGTACCTACTCTAAAGCCACCATTTCTTTCATCGTTTACAGAGATTACTGGAGAGGTTTCAGTCAAGCCATAACCTTCCATAATTGGCATTTCTGCTGCTGCAAAAAAACGTGTTAAACGCGGTTGTAATGCTGCCGAACCGGAGACCATTAAATCTAATTTCCCACCCAATCCGTCTTTAATTTTAGAAAAGATTAATTTACGAGCGAGACCTAATTTTTTTTCATACCACCAACCATTTGCTTTATACGGTTCATATTGTAAACCAATATCAATAGCCCAGTAAAATAATTTTTGTTTGATTCCTTTTAAATCAGCTCCTCGACCATAAATTTTATCAAATACTTTCTCATACAGTCTAGGTACGGCTGTCATTACATGTGGTTGAACCTCCTTAAGGTTATCACTCATTTTTTCAATAGATTCTGCAAAATGAATTTCTACACCACAATATTGGTATAAATACAAAATCATTCTTTCAAAAATATGACAAATAGGAAGGAAGCTTAACGCTTTTGTTTCTCCAAAACTTAATGGGACTCTTTTTTCACTTGCCAATACATTAGACACAATGTTTCTGTGAGATAGCATCACACCTTTAGGTCTTCCGGTAGTTCCAGAAGTGTATATTAATGTTGCCAAGTCGTTGGTGCTAACTGCATCTTTACATGCATCTACTTCGTCTTGGTTGCTTGTATCTTTACCAAGTTGTAAGATTTCTCCCCAATTATGCTCCCCTTTTATATCTTCAAAAGTATAAACCCCTTTTAATTGTGTATTTCCTTTGATTTGATTTAATTTTTCTAATATAGTGACGTCTGAAACAAAACAATAAATGGCTCCAGAATGGTTTAGAACATATTCATAATCTTCTTTTGAAATGGTAGGGTATATAGGAACGTTTTGCGCGCCCAATTGTAAAATACCAACATCCATAATGTTCCATTCTGTCCTATTGGTGGTCGATATTACAGCTATTTTGTCATTTTTTTTGATCCCTAATCTTAATAAACCTCTACTAATTTGATTAGCTTGATTAATGTATTCTTGGGTAGAAATAGAATTCCATTTCCCATCCTTAAAAGAGGTGAGAGATTTGTTTAAACTAAAGTTTTCTAATTGATAATAAGGAAACTCGAATAAACGCGTAATATTTGCCGACATAAATTTAGTATTTGAATACATGCAAAGTATGAAAAATAAGGCGGTTTCACAAGTACGCTTTAAGTGATTATCCCTCTACGAGTTATATATTTTTTGGAATAAGTTTTGGTATTTTTCTAGAATGAATTTACGTCTCATTTTCATGGTTGGTGTTAAGTGCCCAGCTTCAATTGTCCAAACATCTGCTGTGATTTCAAACTTTTTAATTTGCTCCCATTGACCAAATTTTTTATTGTACCTGTCTATTTCTTCCTGAACTCTAAAAAATAGTTTTAAATCTGTAGTAACATCGTTAATTACATGATCATGTCTTTTGGCCCATTCAGTAACAAAATCAACATTGACTTGAATGAATGCTGCTGGCATTTTCTGACTTTCGCCAATGATCATTATTTGTTCAATAAACCGCGATTGTTTTAATTCGTTTTCTAATACGGCTGGGGCAATATATTTTCCTCCGGATGTTTTAAACATTTCTTTTTTTCGATCTGTAATTTTTAAAAATCCTTTAGGGTCTAATGTACCAATATCTCCTGTATGTAAATATCCGTTAATAATTGTCTTCTTTGTGAGCGCTTCATTTTTATAATAGCCCATCATAATATTTGATCCTTTAACCAGAATTTCGCCATCTTTGGCTATTTTAACTTCAATACCTTGCAGGACTTTACCAACGGTTCCTACCTTAAAACCTTGGTTCCTGAGATCATTGATAGAAATACCTGGCGATGTTTCTGTCATTCCATACCCTTCATAAATTGGCATTCCTGCAGCTGTAAAAACATTAATTAATTTCATTTGTAACGGTGCACTCCCAGAAACCATAAATTTTAATTGACCTCCTAGAGCATCTTTCCATTTGCTAAAGATTAATTTTCTAGCAATGCTTAATTTTAAATAATACCAAATACTATTTCTATGATATGGTTTGTAATTTTCGCCAAGTTTTAAAGCCCAGAAAAACAGTCCTTTTTTTAGGCCTGTTAATTCATTTCCTTTGGCAATAATTTTATCAAATACTTTTTCTAAAAGCCTTGGAACTACCGGGATAAAATGTGGTTTTATCTCCTTTAAATTAGCACCTAGTGCATCAATGGATTCAGCAAAATATACTTCAAAACCCATAAAATGGTAATAATAGGAGGCGAACCGTTCAAAAATATGACTAATAGGTAAGTAAGAAAGAACTCTATACTTATTGCCAGTTAAGTCTAGTGCTTTTGCACTTACTAAGGTGTTTTGCACAATGTTTTTATGAGAGAGCATTACGCCTTTAGGAGTTCCTGTAGTTCCAGACGTGTAAATTATTGTTGCTAGGTCATTTTCTGAAACCGCTTCTTTTAGAGCATTTACTTGGGGTTGTGTATCCATTGATTTCCCAAGTGCTAAAAAGGTACTCCAATCTGTATTTTTATTAATAGCATCAAAAGTAAAAACACCTTTTAAGTTTGTGTTTCCTTTTACTGAAGTAACTTTTTCTAATAGTTCTTTATCTGAAACAAAACAATATAAGGCGTCTGAGTGGTTTAATATATATTGATAATCTTTTTCGGATAAAGTAGGGTATAAGGGAATGTTTTGTGCACCAATTTGTAACAATCCAATATCTAAGGCATGCCATTCGGGCCGATTGTTAGTACTGATTACTGCAATTTTATCATTTTTTTTAATACCTAACCATAATAATGCTCTGCTTACGGTATTCGCTTCTGCCAAAAATTCTTTTGTTGAAATCGAATTCCATTGTCCTAACTTTTTAAAAGTATAGCATTTTTTTTGGGAATATTGCTGTTCTTGATAATAGATAAAATCAAATAAACGAGTTAGTTGTTTGGTCATAAAAAAAAGTTGAGGTATGACAATATACAGAAAAAGCATTAACTATTTCGTTAATGCTTTTTTAAATCCTATACATACGGACTATATAATAGATAAGGTTTGGGAAATAAATAACTGGCTTTTTGTGTTTAAAAAGCCAGTTTTATAGAATAAGTAAGCCCCTAATCTTACTTGTTCAAAATTTCTCTCTCCTTTTCAATGGCTTGTTTAATTTAGCGCAAGGTACTGTGGAAGAGAAATCTGAACAATAGGTATTTATACCTGTTTTTTAATTTTTGGTATACCTAAACTTTTCCCCGTTGATGCTTGTATATTTTGAATCTACTTCATATTCAACATGCATTCCAGCAATATTAAATTCTCCAGATACTTGGGTATACTTTAGATCTAAATCTTCTTCAAAACGGGTTTTATTAAAAGAAACGCCATTGTTGAATTCCGTATACTTGAAGGTCGCTGTTTCTTTAAATATGGCATTCGCAAAGCTTACATTATTTCTGAATTTAGCATATTTAAATGTAGATGATTCTCCATAAAACGTATTTGTAAAACTTACATTGCTCTGGAAATCAGCATTCTTAAATGTAGATTCTCCTTTGAATTTAGTACCTGTGAAATCTGCATTTTCCTCAAAATCAGAATACTTAAAAAGGGCCATTTCTTTAAATGTACAGTCTTTAAAAAGAACATCATCTTCAAAATTAGCTACAAAGGTGTATTGACTATCTTCTTGATGAATGTATGCCAAAACGTTGTCTTCAAAAGTGCAGTTTACAAATGAAATTTTATTGGTAATTTGTTTTTTAATTTTATTATCTCCGCCTTGCTTCCACCACCTTTTTTTCTTTCTAGGCAATTTGTCGGATTGGTCATCCATAAAAGTAAAATCTAAAACACCAACAATTGTTGCATTGTTATAAACAATATCTTTACCGTTTCTGATATCATTCATAATTTTACTCGCATTTATTTTTTTTTGTGCAGTAATTGATACTGTTATAAATAAACAGATACATAAGGCTGCTATTTTTCTATTATTTTTCATGTTCGATTCTTTTGTGTTCATCCTAAAGACCAAAATATTATTAAATTGTTACAGTTTTATTTTTTACTATCAGCGTAGTTAATTCCTTGTGCTTTCCAAGATTTTTTCATTTTCTCCAATGCGTGCAGAAAATTGTTGATTTTTTTGCGTTTTAAATCCGTCCATCCAACTTCTGAATACGCTGCAATCCTTGGAAATGTTTGGAACAAAACAGCATTGTTTGTTGGTGTCCATTCACTCCACATTTGACACCCTAAACCGTAAATATTTTTGTGATATCTCTGCTCCAGTCCTTTCGGAATAGGATCAAAATTATAGGCTTTTTTTAGACTGATTTCTGTATAACTATAATCTAAATAAGTGTTGCTATGCAGTGAGTTTACGATGCCATAACCATGTATTGCTGCTTTGGTTGCAAGTTTTAGGTCGCCTTTCCAAAAATGAACAACTACATTTTTAGCTAGTGCACTTGTAGCCTCTTTGTCGTCTTTTTTTTCTTTAAATCCTTTATGAATATTTGTTCCCATAATTTCATTCCAGCCCATCATTCTTCTACCTTTACTTTCTATGAATTTAGAAATATCGTTGGTAAACTTAATTTGCAAATCAGCTAAGGTCTCTAAATGGTGTTTTTTCATGTATTCTTTAACATGCGTAGATTTCTCCCAGACTTTATACCCAACTTCATCACCACCAATATGTATTACGTTGGATGGAAATAGTTCAAAAACCTCATTTAATACATTTTTAATAAAAGTAATTACCTTGGGGTTTGTGACATCATAGTTGTCGTAATGTCTGCCAAACTTAATGGGAACTTCAATTTGTTTGTTTTCTGTTCCAAGCCAAGGGTATGCCGCTATAGCAGCGCTTGAATGCCCTGGCATTTCTATTTCTGGGACTATTGTTATGTGCCTCTTTGCCGCATAGGCAACGATGTTTTTTATTTGTGTTTGTGTGTAAAATCCTGCATGTGGGATGCCTGAATATTTATTACTACCCCAAGTTCCAATTTCGCTATTGGTTCTTTTAGCACCTATTTCTGTAAGTTTTGGGTATTTTTTTATTTCAATTCGCCAACCAGCATCATCTGTCAAATGCCAATGAAAAACATTCATTTTTAAAACCGCCATTTGATCTAAAAGCAATGTAACAAATTCTTCTCCATGAAAATATCTTGATTCGTCTAACATATACGCTCTCCATGGAAAACGCGGTTGATCTTTAATTGTTAGACACCCAATTTTATTATTTAATTCATTTCGATTTTCTATAAGTTGTTTTAATGTTTGAAAACCATAAAAAACACCTGCTGAAGAACCTCCAATAATTTCAATGTTTTTAGTGGTTATCTTTAAAGAATAGGCTTCTTTTTCTAAGTGGCTGTCAATGCTCAAGAAGATAGAATTCTTTGTTATTTTCTTTGAGCGCTTATGTTTTATGGAAAGTTGAAACTCATTTTTCAATACATGCTGTATTAATAACGCAGTTTCTTTTGTTGCTGGAGTGCTTATTATTTTAATGGAATTTTTAAACTTAAAAAAGCCATCATATACGTTTAGCTCATTTGGTTGAGGGATTACTTGTACATAAGATTTTTGTGCTGTGACGAATGTAATTGAAAGCATAAAAATTAGAAGGATGCAAAATTTTTTAAACGACATGTTATTGGTGTTTTAGTGAGCGTTTGTAGACTTTTTGAGCGACTATAAAATGAAAGTAACGGTAAATAACGTTTCTCCTGGTTTTGATTTAAAGCGAATTGCGCCATTATGTGCTTCCATAATACTTTTACTTAACGTTAATCCAATGCCAGAGCCATCTTTTCTTGTTGTAAAATAAGGCACAAAGATATTGTCTTTTATTTTTTTTGAAATGCCAATTCCGTTATCACATATTTCTACATGGACGCGATTCATTTCTTGCAACAACTTTATGGATATTGTTGGGCTTTCGATACCCTCTAGTGCATACAAACAGTTAGACAAAAGGTTAATGAGTACTTGTTCTAATTGTTGTTTGTCTGCATAAAGACTTATTAGCGTTGAATTATTAAATTGTATGTCTATTTCTTTTGATAAAAACTCTTGTTCAAAAAGAGATAAGGTATGTTGAATTATATTGGTAAGGTTTACCTTTTCTTTTTTTGGCAACGGTAATTCTGCTAATTTCCTGTACGTATCTACAAATGATGTTAAATGATGCGAACGACGTTTGATAATGTTTAACCCATGAGATAATTCATCAATAGTAGTATCATCAGTATTTTCTTCATGTAATAATGATTCTAAATTCTCTGCCAAACTACTAATAGGAGTTATGGTGTTTATTATTTCATGAGACATTACGTTCATTAGCTTATACCATGCTTCTTTTTCTTTTTTATCAATTAATTGTTGGATTGTTTCTAGGCTTACAATTAAATACTCGTATTGATTGGTTTGTGTAACCGAAGTTTTTAAGAAGAAATTTTCTTTGTTCCCGTTTATATCTAAGGTAATGGTGTGTTTAACACTTTTCCATGATGAAATTAATGGTGTTAAACTTCCAATTTTTTCTTGAAGCAACTTCCAATTAAATAATTTAGGAATTTTCAGAAAATTAGTGAATGAATTATTTATTTGAAATATTTCTATTTCATCACTCTTACTCTTTCTTAAAATAAGGATACCAATTTCTAAGCTTTCAATGATATTGGTAAGAATTAACGCTTCAGATGTTTTTAAGAGGCTTTTTTTTCTATGTTTCTCTAGCAGCAAAGCGGTTTTATTTTGTATTGGAATTCTTCTTTTTTCTTTAGATATGGTATACGAATAATCTTCATACAATAAGCAATCTAAAGATTTTTCAATATCAATAAACAGTTTCGATATATAATCTACAAACAAAAATATTTGAAAAATAAAGAAGAAAGAAGCACCAATTGTATTGATTAAATATCGATTAGAATAGGTAAAGAAAATAAGAACACCGTTGATTACAATAAACAATGTTCTAATAATAATTTGAGCTAATTGCTGTTTTTCCATTTATAGTTGATGTTTATCCAATCGTCTATATAAAGCTGTTCTATTGATACCTAACTCTTTTGCAGCTCTCGAAACATTGCCTTGATGTTTTTGCAAAGCTTGTTCAATTAATGATTTTTCTGTTTCGTCTAAATTCAAATTTTTAGCTACCGAAGATTTTGCTTTTTTAGCAGAGAAATGCAAATCTTCTAACTGAATTTGAGTGTTATCTGTAACTATCACGGCGCGCTCTACTATGTGCTCGATTTCTCTAATATTTCCAGGCCAATGATAATTCGTGAGCCCAATAATAGCTTGTTTGCTAAACCCATTTATTTTTTTTCTGTATTTATGATTGAGTATTAGTAAAAAATGATTGGCAAGTAATTCTATATCTCCAATTCGATCTCGAAGAGGAGGTAGGTTCAATTCAATGGTGTTTATTCTAAATAATAGATCCTGACGAAATTTTTGTTCATCTACCATTTGATGGATATTTGCATTCGTTGCACAAATAATTCTCACATCAATAGCACGTTCCTTTCCTTCGCCCAAACGCGTTACTTTTCTATTTTGAACTACCGTTAGTAATTTGGATTGTAAATGTAGTGGTAGATTTCCAATCTCATCTAAAAAAATAGTTCCGCCTTTTGCCAATTCAAATCGCCCAATGGTGTCTTTATGTGCATCTGTAAATGCACCTTTTGCATAACCAAATAATTCACTTTCAAATAAATTCTCATTTAAGGAGCCTAAATCAACATGAATAAAAGGATGATTTTTTCGTGTTGATTTTAAATGTACTTCTTTGGCAAAAACATATTTCCCAGTTCCATTTTCTCCTAAAATTAAAATAGTGGCATCAGTTGGTGCTACTTTTTGAGCTAAATCAACCGCCGACTGCATGGCGGGGGAAGTTCCAATAATGTGTTCAGTTTGATGGTGAAATTGTTTGTCATTTAACTGTTGAACTGTTTCTAATTGTTTGTTTTTTCTTTTAGATCGAGCCAATTCAACTGCCGCATTTACAACACCATACAATTTCTCTGAATTCCAGGGTTTTAGAATAAAATCTGTGGCCCCATTTTTTATTGCCTCAACCGCTAATTTGACATTTCCAAATGCTGTCATTAAGATTACCGTGGTTTCAGGGCTAACTTCTTTAATGTGTTTTAGCCAATACAAGCCTTCTTTGCCATCTTCATAGCCAATTCTATAATTCATGTCCAATAAAACAACATCAATGGTCTGTTCAGTTAATTGATTGCTAATCTTCTTGGGATTATTAGAGGTAATGATTTCAGAAAAATATTTCTTCAAACTTATTCTTGCAGAAAACAAAATATCGTCGTCATCATCCACAATTAATATTGTAGCGTCTTTTTTTCTCATAGTACATAGGTAATAAATTGTTTGTATACGAACAAGTAATTGTTCGTATACGAACACATTAAAACACGAGCAGTCAGTTAAGTACTTGTAGATCAGTTGATTATAGGAGTGTTTTTTTCTTGGCACATTTATGGCCTTGTTTATATCAAACGAATAGCAATTAGCATGGACAAACAAATACAAACAAAAAACAAAACAACAAAAAAAATCTTGATATGGGGGATACCGATCGTACTATTGGGAAGTATTGTTTTAATGAATTTAACTCATAAAAAACAAGTAAATATTAGCAAAAATACGCTGCGTGTTAGAGAGGTTATACGTGGAGATTTCGAAGATGTTGTTTTATTTAACAGTAGAGTAGCACCAAAAACATCGGTATTATTAAATGTAATACAAGGAGGTGCTGTATCTGAAATTTTCGTGGAGAGTGGCCAGATGCTAAAGAAAGGAACTCCGTTGTTAAAGGTCTATAATCCAAATGCTGAGCTGAATTACTTAACGCAAGAAACGGCCATGATTGAACAGATTAATAATTTAAGAAACTTACGTGTGAGTATTAAAAATCAACAGTTAAGCTTAGATCAACAATTATTAAGAATTAATAATGACTTTAGAAATGCAAAGCGTGAATATGATTTAGATAAAAAGTTATATGATAAAGGGATCATTGCAAAAAATGATTATCAAAAAACGGAACAAGAATTTACCTATCAAAAGGAAAGAAATAATGTCATCAAGAAAAGTGTCTCGGAAGAAAAAAGGAGTAGAGATGTGCAATTATCTCGAATAAATATATCGCTATCTAACATGCAAAAAAGCATCGAATTGTTGCGAAATAACAAGGAGAATTTTACTGTTAAGGCACCTGTTGATGGCCTGTTGTCTTCTTTTAACCCTGTATTGGGAGAAAGCTATACGCAGGGCCAACCAATTGGGAAAATGGATGTGTTAGATGGATTTAAGCTCGTTGCAAATCTTGACGAGTATTATATCGCTAAACTTAAAGTTGGCATCAATGGGCGTGTAGTTGTGAATGGAGAAAATCATGACATTGAAATCTCTAAAATTTACCCCGAAGTTGTGAATGGACAGTTTGATGTGGAGTTGTTGTTTACTAAAGATACGATATCCGAAAATATAAAAAGGGGGATGTCTTTAAAAAGTAAGGTCTTTTTATCAGGAAACACAAAAGCATTATTAGTTTCTAAAGGGATGTTTTATCATAGTACCAATGGAAACTGGATATTTGTATTGAGTTCGGAAAATAAAGCCGTAAAAAGAGCCATTAAAATCGGGAGAGAAAACCCTTTTTATTACGAGGTATTAGATGGTTTACAAGAAGGAGATAAAGTAATAACATCTAGTTATGATGATTATAAAGATGTTGAAGAAATAAATTTTAAATAAATTAGTCAAGCAGAGTTGCAATGCAATAAAGAAACTTGACTAATGGCAAGAAATAATAGAAATAATACAATTAAAAACACCTATTAAAATGATAAAAATAACAGATTTAGTAAAGGTATATAGAACAGAAGAAGTAGAAACAACCGCTTTAAATAAATTAAGTTTAGAAGTAAATAAGGGTGAATTTGTCTCCATAATGGGCGCTTCAGGATGTGGGAAATCTACCTTGTTAAATATTATAGGTTTATTAGACGCACCCAATGATGGAAGCTATCTATTTGACGGAACTGAAGTTTCAAAATTTAACGAAAAACAACGTGCCGGTTTGCGAAAATCAACTATTGGCTTTGTATTTCAAAATTTTAACTTAATAGATGAACTGTCTGTGTATGAAAATGTTGAATTGCCGTTAATTTTCAACAAAGTAAAATCATCCGAAAGAAAAAAAAGAGTTACAGAGATTTTGGAAAGAATTGGAATTGCCCACAGGGCAAAACACTTCCCATTACAATTATCAGGAGGTCAACAACAAAGAGTGGCGGTTGCAAGAGCATTGGTCACAAACCCAAAATTAATTTTAGCCGATGAGCCAACAGGAAACCTGGATAGTAAAAGTGGTAATGATGTTATGGAATTACTAACCGAATTACATGCTTCAGGTGCCACAATAATTATGGTAACACATTCTTCTTATGATGCACAATTTTCTTCTAGGGTAATCACATTAAAAGATGGAGAAGTGATTTCTCAAAACGAGAATATTCAAAAAGTAGACGTTTTAATTCAATAATAGATAAAAGAATAAGAAATTATGATTCATATTTGGTTTAAAATATTTTTTAGGAATAGTAAAAAGAATTGGCTAAACATGTTTGTGAACATGCTTGGACTAACCATAGGTTTTGCGGGCTTATTAATTGTGTTATTATATTTTAATGACGAACAAAATTACAATGCTAGCAACCCTTATAAAGACGAAGTATTTAGGGTACTTCATAAAATGCCTAACGGAGTAGTTGGGTTTCATAGTATTCCAGAAGAAGGACAGAAATACAAGGAAAATATTCCCGAAATTATAGATTATTATGCAAGCAATGTTTGGTATTCTACCGCTTTGGTGAAGGCTAATGGGAAAGAACAATTTACTGAAGGCATATTACAAGGTGAGCCGAACTTTTTTGATTTTTTTCCTTTTAAAATTATTGAAGGGAGTGTAAAATCATTTGAAAAAACAAGAAACCACATAGCTATTTCTCAAGAACAAGCAACCGTATTTTTCGGAAATGAGTCAGCAGTAGGAAAGACGCTCGAGTTTTCTAATAAAACATTTACTGTTACTACTGTATATAAAATTGTTGGGAAGCATTATTTTATGCCATCTATAATTATACAGTATAGAAAGCAACCAGCAGGAAAAAATTGGGCCAATGATTTTCGTGTGAATTTATTTGTGAAAACGACAAAAGGTACAACTGTGAATGACGTAGCGGAAAAAGCATTGGCTGTTTGGTATCAAAATTACATTTTACCAACTTCTAAAAAAGAGGGAATTGACCCAAAAGAGTTTGCAAAAGAACATGAAGTAACACCTGTGTTGGAATCGATTAAAGACATTCGATTAAAATCAATTACAGGGGCTGGGCCAGAAGGGAAAGGGAATTATCAATTGATGTTAATTATGTTATTCTTATCCGTTTTACTAATTGTAATCTCTTGCGTAAACTTCATTAATCTATCTATAGCATCTGCCACTCAAAGGGGAAAAGAAGTAGGTATTAAGAAAACCTTAGGGATGTCTAAAATGACTTTGTCTAGACATTATGCCTTAGAAATTGTGTTACAAGGAACTATTTCTTTTGTGTTTTCGGTGTTATTGGTAGAGCTTTTATTGCCTTCTTTTAATGATTTCATGAGTAAAGACATTTCTATATTAAATCTAACACTATTGGTAAAGGTTGGTCTATTGGCAATTATTGTGTCTTTAATTATCGGTAGTATTCCTGCAATTTATATATCAAAATTTAAAACAATACAGGTTTTAAAAGGAAACGTATCAAGAAGTAGAAAAGGCGTTTTTGGAAGAAATATGATGTTGGGCATTCAATTTTTAATTTCTGGATTTTTCTTGACAGGTGCTATTATAATTAACAATCAAGTGCATTATATGATGGATAAAGATTTAGGATTTAATGGAGCGCAAGTACTTATGATTCCTATCAATAAATCGGAAGATAAATTTAAAAGCTATGCATTGGCAAAAAAGGAGTTAATGAAACATCCAAATGTTGACGCTGTAACAAGTAATCTTTCTATTATTGGTGGCGGAATGGGCATGGGTGCTAATGTTGCGTTTAAAGGTGTTTCAGTGAGAGCAGCTGTAGATGCAATTGATTATAATTTTTTAGATGTAATGGATGTTAAAGTCTTAAAAGGTAGGGGGTTTAATGAAGCGCTGGCATCTGACACCATCAATAAAGTATTGATAAACGAAACCCTGGCCAAAGCTTTACAAATTTATGATAACCCGATGGGTGAAAAAATAAAAACTCGTTTTGGGGAAAGCTACGTAATAGGAATGGTTAAAGATTACAACGTAATCGGTTTAGAAAGTGACATATCTCCAACTGTATTTATGCATTGGAATACTGTGGGCTGGATGCGAAATTTGCTTCCAATGATTCAAGTAAAAATCAACGCGACTAATGTAGCCGAAACCTTAAGTTTCCTTGAAGATTACTGGAAAGAAAATATAGAACAAGGCTATCCGTTTAACCCCAGTTTTGTGAATAAACGTTTCGCAAAAACATATGAGAAATATCAAAATCAAAGAACCTTATTTTTTATATTAACTGCTGTCGTTATTTTAATGTCGTTATTGGGATTATTTGCCTTAGCAACATTAACTATTCAGCAACGATTAAAAGAAGTTGCTATACGAAAAACACTGGGTTCATCGGTTAAAGAAATTATGTTTGAGCTCATAAAAAGCTTTTTGAAAATCACCTTGATTGCATCTGTAATTTTAATACCAATTGCCTATTATTTTATACAAAGCTGGTTAGAGAACTTTGTCTATAGAATTGAAATGCCGGTACTTCCATTTATTATTACGCCAATAGTATTATCAATACTCGTGTTTCTTATTGTTGGGATGAAAGCTTATAATGCAACGAAAATAGATTTAATTAAATACTTGAAATTTGAATAGGTAAGTATAATTTTTAGTTCATAAAAAAACAGCTTTTGATTTAATTCAAAAGCTGTTTTTATATTATAATGTACATGGCTTATTTTTTTGTTGTAACCTCTTTTCCTTTAGGTCTTTTCTCTCTAAATGTACCCGCAAAAAGAAGTCCGCCAATTATGCCCATCAGAATAAAAGCAACTTGTTCAAATAAATTCCCAGAACCTGAGGTAGTAGATGGGTTAAAAAAGGAGCTGCTCAAGCCCATAAAAGATTTACTTCCTGGTACTAGCATTACAATACCTTGAATTAAATAAACTGTTTTTGGCGTTTTGGAAATAAGTCCAAAAATACGGCTCATTCCAACGACAACCAACGTTCCAATAAAGGTGCTTACCAATATCCCATAGCCTGAGAACAATACGGTCATAAAAAATGCTATTACTCCTGTTAATACACCAAAGATTATGTCTTTTTTCCGTACCTGAAATATTGGTAATAGCGTAATGGATAATATAGGAATTGCGAAATAGATCGTCCATTTTGGCATTTCCGATACATGATGCGTTACATCAATATCAACTATAGACGTCATCAATGCCAAACCTAGTAATACCCCAAAAAACTGTTTAAAAAGTAGAATAATCGCATCGAAAAGTTTTGCGCCTCCAGAAACCAAACTTTTAGAAGTTATTTCTTCAAGCGCAGTTGTAATAGCCAATCCCGGAATAAAAATAATGATCGAAGCCAATATGGTTAAACCTATATTGAAATTTGGAAAAATTAATGTTAATGAGCAACAAATAATGGTTGCAACTAAAGCACTTAAAGATTCAAATACATTTTCTAAGTATTTAGATTTACTAGTTAAAAAGACCAAAAGATAAATAAATGCGCCTAATAGTAATGAAAATATGAAAGAAACTAAATTAGTACCAATCAGTATGCTAAAACTACCTGCGGCAAAGGCATATGCCAACGTTAACCGGTAATGATTAATGATCTTGGTTTTTGCATGAATTATATCTAGTTCTTCAATTATTTGGCTATTGTTAATTTTAGAATCAATAACCTTATTAGTCAATTCTGCAATTCTAGAATAAGCACCTAAATTTAAGGATCCGGGAAGTACGCATTCAACATAATTATAAGATTTCTCACCTTCATAAAAAACATAACTGATCCATGTTGGAGAGTCCATAAAACTGCCAGTAATGCCCTGTTTTTTAGATACTTCTGTTAGGTGGGATTGAATTTTATAGGAAGGAATACCGTATACATGCAAGGCTTTTCCTAATGCAACTATAAATTGATATTTTTCTGGAACTTTCATTAACGGATATTAAATATTTCTATTTTATTGATGATTAGCGCAAAAAAAAGGGGCTTTTAATAAAAAGCCCCTTTACATATATAATTTAGGGCGAATATTATTTCGTCAACCAATTTTTAGCATTTGTAAAAGCTTCCAACCATGGAGAAACTTCATCTTTCCTTCCTGCCGGGTAATTTGCCCAATTCCACTGGAAAGTAGAACGTTCTATATGTGGCATCATTACTAAATGTCTACCTGTTGCATCACATAACATCGCTGTGTTGTAATCAGACCCATTTGGGTTTGAAGGATAAGAATCATAGCCATACTTAGCTACAATGTTATAATTATCTTCTGACATTGGTAGGTTAAATTTTCCTTCTCCATGAGAAATCCAAACTCCTAATGTGCTTCCAGCTAAGCTAGATAACATAACAGAATTGTTTTCTTGCACAGCCACAGATGTAAATGCACTTTCGTGCTTTTGCGAATTGTTATGGTGTAATTTCCCATGAATTTCGTGTTCTGGATTGATCAGCTCTAATTCCATCCATAATTGACAACCGTTGCAAATTCCTACAGATAATGTGTCTTCTCTTTTAAAGAAGTTTTTTAGCGCGGCATTTGCTTTTTCATTGTATAAAAATGCGCCAGCCCATCCTTTAGCAGATCCCAATACATCAGAATTAGAGAATCCTCCAACAGCTCCAATAAACTGTATGTCTTCTAAGGTTTCACGTCCCGAAATTAAATCTGTCATATGTACATCCTTTACATCAAAACCAGCTAAATACATCGCATTTGCCATTTCTCGTTCAGAATTAGATCCTTTTTCACGAATAATAGCCGCTTTAGGCCTTGGTTTTGAAGCATCAATTACCGGAAGTTTTCCTGTAAAATTGCTTGGGAATGTATAGTGTAAAGATTGATTTTTATAATTGTCAAATCTATCTTGAGCCAAATTATCAGCCGTTTGTTTTTGATCTAATAAATAAGAAGTTTTATACCATACATCTCTCATTTCAGAAACATCAAAAGAGAAAGTATCTTCATTGTTTTTGATGTTTACTTTTTCAGAAGAATTTACAGTTCCTATATTAAAAAATTCAATATTATTTTCTGCAAATACTGTTTCTACTGAAGAATCCGCTTGAAAAACAATTCCGGCGTTTTCAGAGAATAATACTTTAATAGAATCTTCTTCATGTAAAGCAGAGATATCAAAATCAGCACCTAAATTTCGATCAGCAAAACACATTTCTAATAAAGTAGTAATCAATCCACCAGAAGCAACATCGTGTCCCGCAGAAATCTTATCAGCCTTAATTAAATCTTGAATGGTATTGAATGTGTTTTTTAGAAAGCTAGCACTTTTAACATCTGGAGCTTGATTTCCAATAGCATTCAATGTTTGGTTAAAAGAACTTCCTCCTAAATTGAATTCATCTTGAGAAATATTAATATAATAAATGTTTTCGCCATTTTGTTGTAACACAGGTTCAACAACTTTGCTAATTTCATTACAGTTTGCTGCGGCAGATATGATAACAGTTCCCGGTGATATTACTTCGCCATCAGGATATTTTTGCTTCATTGAAAGCGAATCTTTTCCCGTTGGAACATTAATTCCTAAATCAATAGAAAACTCAGAAATTGCTTGTACAGCTTTATATAAACGAGCATCTTCACCTTCATTTTTACAAGGCCACATCCAATTTGCAGATAATGAAACCGACTGTAAGTTATCTTTCAGTGGCGCCCAAATTATATTCGTTAAAGATTCTGCAATTGAATTTCGACTTCCTGCTTCTGGATGAATTAATCCTGAAATAGGCGAGTGGCCAATTGAAGTTGCGATCCCTTCTTTGCCATGATAATCTAGTGCCATAACACCAACATTATTTAGTGGAATCTGTAAGGAACCAACACACTGTTGTTTGGCAACTTTACCACCTACACAACGATCTACTTTATTGGTTAACCAATCTTTACAAGCAACAGCCTCTAGCTGCAACACTTGTTTTAAATAGATCTCTAAATTTTTGGTTTTGTATCTTGGATTCTTATAATTTCTTATAACAGTTTTATCTGTTAAAACGGTTTTTGGAGAACTACCAAACATGTCTTCTAAGGCTAAATCCATCGGTTTATCGCCTTTGGTTTTAGATTCAAAAGTAAATCGGTCATCAGTTGTGACATCACCAACGGTATACATTGGAGATCGTTCACGCTCGGCGATTTTTTGCAACGTATCTAGATGTTTTTCAGCAATAACTAAGCCCATTCTTTCTTGAGACTCATTACCGATAATTTCTTTTGCAGATAAAGTTGGATCTCCAACAGGTAATTGATCTAAATCTATTTTACCTCCTGTATCTTCAACCAATTCAGAAAGACAGTTTAAGTGTCCACCAGCTCCGTGATCATGAATAGAAACAATAAAATTCTCTTGACTTTCTACCATTCCACGAACGGCGTTAGCAGCACGTTTTTGCATTTCAGGATTTGAACGTTGTACAGCGTTTAGCTCTATTCCAGAAGCAAATTCTCCAGTGTCGGCAGATGAAACTGCAGCACCACCCATTCCTATTCTATAGTTTTCTCCACCAAGAATAACAATTTTATCACCTTCTTTCGGGGTGTCCTTTAATGCTTGCTCTGCTTTTCCATATCCAATTCCTCCAGCTTGCATAATAACTTTATCGAACCCTAACTTTCTAGCTTTCTCATCACTTGAAGCATTGTTTTCCTCATGTTCAAAAGTTAAAACTGAACCACATATTAGCGGTTGTCCAAATTTATTTCCAAAATCTGAAGCTCCATTTGATGCTTTTATCAAAATATCCATTGGGGTTTGATACAGCCAATCTCTAGCTTCAAATTTTTGCTCCCAAGGTCTGTTTTCTTCTAAACGTGAATATGAGGTCATATACACGGCTGTTCCAGCCAAAGGTAAAGATCCTTTTCCTCCAGCTAATCTATCTCTAATTTCTCCTCCAGATCCCGTTGCTGCACCATTAAATGGTTCTACAGTAGTAGGGAAGTTATGCGTTTCTGCTTTTATAGAAATTACTGAATTAAATGTTTCGGTTTGATAAAAGTCAGGTTTGTCTGCTGTTTTTGGAGCAAATTGCTCTACAGTTGGCCCTTTTATAAAAGCAACATTATCTTTATAGGCAGAAACAATATCATTTGGATGTTGTTTTGATGTTTCTTTAATCATCTTGAAAAGCGATGTTGGCTGCTCTTCTCCATCAATTACAAAAGTTCCATTAAATATTTTATGTCTACAGTGTTCAGAATTTACTTGACTAAATCCAAATACTTCAGAATCTGTTAATTTTCTTCCAATTTTTGTAGCAACACTTTCTAAGTATTGAACTTCTTCGCTACTTAAAGACAATCCTTCTTGTTGATTGTAAGCAGCAATATCTTCAATGTCTAATATTGGTTCTGGCTGAATATCAATAGTAAAACTATCTTGATTTAATCCATTGAATTTTTCAGAAATCATGGGATCAAAATCAGAAGAGTCGGCTGTAGAAGCTTCAAATTCTTCAATTCTAATAATTCCATCAATACCCATATTTTGAGTAATCTCAACAGCATTGGTACTCCAAGGCGTAATCATTGCAGCACGAGGTCCAATAAAAAAAGCGTCAAGAGACGCCGCGTTAATTTTAGGTTGATTGCCAAAAAGCCAGTTTAACTTGCTTGTGTTTTCAGCAGATAATTCTTTTACTGTTTGAACAGCAAAAACGTTGCTGTCTTGGTTTCCAAAGAAATGAATCATTTATAGTGTGTTTGTGTGTTGTTTTGTAAAATGCAAATTTACTTTTTTCTGTTGAATTATGTGTATAAAAAAAGCGGCAAAATTTTGCCGCTTTTTTATCCGCTTTATAATGTCTTTTCTAATAATGCCATATAAAATCCGTCGTATCCAGATTGGGAGGCCAATACTTTTTTGTCTTTTATGAATGTAAAATCTTTTCCCGCTTCAGAAGCTAAAAATTCTTTTACTTGATCTTGATTTTCTGATGGTAAAACAGAACAGGTAGCATACACCATTTTTCCGCCGTTTTTCACCATTTTAGAATAGCTTTGTAATATTTCTTGCTGTATTTTTTTGATATTGTCAATAAATTCAGGTTGTAGTTTCCATTTAGAATCTGGGTTTCTTCGTAAAACTCCAATACCAGAACAAGGGGCATCAATAAGTACCCTGTCTGCTTTGTTGTGGAGTTTTTTAATTGCTTTGGTATTTTCTATAACGCGAAGATCAATATTATGTGCTTTGTTTCGCTTAGCGCGTACTTTAAGCTTTCGCAATTTACTCTCGTAAATATCCATTGCAATAATTTGTCCTTTATTTTCCATTAATGCAGATAAATGCAATGTTTTTCCTCCAGCACCTGCACAGGTATCTACAACTTTCATTCCTGGTTTAACATCTAAGTAGGAAGCTACTAATTGAGAAGAAGCGTCTTGAACTTCAAAATACCCTTGTTTAAAAGCTTCGGTTCTAAATACATTGGCTCTTTCTACTAATTTAATAGCATCTGGATGATTGGGTAATTCTACTGCTTGAATTTCTTCTTTTGCTAGCTCTTTTAATAGGTTGTCTCTAGTAATATTAAGCGTATTCACTCTTAAAACAACATCGGCTTGTTTGTTTAATGCTGCCATTTCTGTTGTCCAAGTAACTTCACCTAGTTCAGAAACACACAAATCATCCATCCAGTCTGGAATAGATTCTCTAAATTTTCGGATTTTAGATAATTCATCAAATTTCCCTTTAATTCTTCTCGTTGGAGTAGGTTCTATTTGATTCCAATCGGGTAATGCGATTCCTTTTAAAACACACCAAACTGAAAACATTCTCCACAAGTTGGGTCTATCAAATGGTTCGTTCACTTCTGCTATTTCTGCATATAAACGTTTCCAGCGAACAATTTCATAAATGGTTTCCGCTACAAATTTTCGATCTCTACTTCCCCAACGTTTATCTCTTTTTAACGCTTTTTCGACTGCTTTACCTGCATATTCTCCTTCGTTAAAGATATCTCTAATACTGTCAATTACAGCATATGTTAAATTTCTATGTAGTCTCATGTACCAATATTTAACCTTAGATTTTGATTTTTCTAAGGACTTGCAAATGTAAGCATAAAGATGTCATTAATTTTTCTTTTTGGTGAAATCTGTAAAAATTACTTTTCTACGTTTTTCAATGATATAAAAAGAAACATATACACCGTCTTGTGTGTTTTTTAGTTTTAGAGGAATGTTATTTCTTGTTACTTTTAAATGTCCATTTAGTATGGCTTCGTCCATGGTTATAATATAATCGCCAAATGGTAAATAAAATTCGAAACGACCGGCATTATTTGTTAGAGAGCTATATATATTATCTCCTTTTGTTGCACTAATTTTTATTCTTGATAAATCGGTAGGTTTGTCATCAGTAACAGCAATTTTTTGTCTATCCAAAACAACATCGCCATAGACTTTTATACCTCTTACAAACGGGACAAATTTTGTATTGTCGTTTTCAATAAGAATGGTGGGGTTTACATTTGGAAACCATCCATTTAATTTTTCCAAAGAAAACGCATCAAAGTCATATTCGTTTTTTAAGATGTTTTTAATAGTGGCAACACCATCAATATTTGTTAGTACTTCTTTCTTGCCCACTTTGATCACTACATTTTCTAAGGTAGTTTCATTGACATCTTTAATCCCATTACCATTTAAATCTAAGAAGGCAACAAAATTCCCAGTAGCAGCTGTTTTATCTACAAAAGGAATCGGAATTCCAAAATCTTTTTTAAGACTGAAATTTAAATTGAAACTACTATTGCTAGCTTGGTTAAGTCCATTGAATTGATTACCTGCTTGATTGTCTAAGTTGTCAAATACAGAGCTAAAATCACTGGTTGTAAAAGTATAGTTGGCACTCATACCAAATCTCCAACCGGTTTTATTAAAATAATAGACAGTAGGGTAGATGCCCAATGTGTGGTTGCTAAATACGTTGTTATAACTATATACAGCATTAGATTCAATAATGAGATGTCTGTTAGGAAATAAGTATTGGTTTTGTGCCGAGATTCTTAGAGATTGCGGGGTAATAAAATCGTTTAATGTTTGTTGAGATGTTAAGGTAGAAAATGCTCCTAAATTGTATTTAGCATTTATATTCCACGTTCTAAATCGAGTTAAAGAAGACAATTCAAAATTGAAATAATCTTTGCTGTTTGTACTGTGCAATACAGGCTTTGTGTACCCAGCTTTTAGAAAAATAGAGCTCACAAAGTTTTTGTTATAATTATAAGTAGAGTATCTAAAAGTAAGACCTCTGTTATAAAGAATGCTGTTAGGGTAATTTTTGTATTCATAGAATAGACCTGATTGGTAGTTTCCAGAAGCCACTTTAGAGTTAAAAACTAAATTGTTGAAAAATGTTTTTTGAGCGTAGTTTGCTACACCTGTAAAAACATTGTAATTGGAAGATTGTTGATAGTTGTTAGATAAAAACACGTTCCAAGTATCGTTAATTTTATAGGTAATACGCTGGTTTGCATAAAGTCTGTCAAAATTACTACTACTAAAGTTCTTGTCGTTATAACGCGTACTAAAGTTATATTTTAGTCGTTTTTTTAAGAAGTTACTAGTATAGCTTCCCCCAATTAACAAACCATTGGCTTTGTAGTAGGCAGGTTCGTTTTGTTGACTTTTATTGGTGAAGGTACTTGTGAACGAAAGGTTGTGTTTTTTTCGTAGTCGAAATCGCGGGTTGAAGGATACCACATTAATTACCCTATCGGAAAGGCTATTAACGGAGCGTCCAATCTGTGTTTTAATTCGGATATCTTCGTTGTAAATGTATTTGTGCCATGCACCAAAACTAATGATGCTATTGGATGCTACAAAACCGCCAGAATTCGTGTAAAAGGCCCCAACTTCGTGTTGGTCGTTGAATCTGTAAGATCCTTTAATTCCTTTTCCAGAGCTAGATACACCAATTATGTTCCCACTAATTTGACCAATTTCAATCGATTTTTTATCATCAAAATAACCAATATACCAAGGGGTGTTTTTAAAGATGTTATTGGTGTAAAAGGTATTGCTGTAACTAATATCTGTAGAGTATAGCAAGTTGGAAGATTCGTTAAACTGCTTAAATCCTCTAAGACTTAATGATAAAAATGACCTGTCATCTAAGATGTTTTGCGCACTCATTCTCACAGTAAGAGGAAAGTAAGGATATCCGTATGGATTTGCTTTGGTTTCATTTGGTAGCTTAATGAAACTTACGCGGGTTCTTTTTTGTAAACCATTTTGTCCAATTCGTGGTTCGCTAGTATTGATGATAAGGTTATGCGTTTTTTTAGAAACCACTTTGGATGGGTTGTAGCTTTCTTGAGAAACTCTTCTGTAGTTTCTCTTATTCATATCTTTAAAATTGACGATATAATCGAATTTTTTTCTAGCACCTCTTTCTAAAGAGAATGTGGTGTTTGGTTGTTTTATAATTTTACCGAGTGTATCAGAAAGAAAAAGGTCCTTTTTAGGAATGGTGTAATTCACAAATAAATCTTGCTTGTAGTTCCCTGAGTTGTGTATTTGAAAATTGAAACGCTTTTCAGTTTCACCATTTTTTAAATACATGTTTTTATCCTCAGAAAGTTCAATTTTCCAGGAAACATTTTTCTTCGTTTTTAAAGAGAAGTAGTTGTTTGCTAATTGTTGTTGATTAGAATTTACAATAAATGAATTGATAATTATCTCCGTATTTCCATTCACTAATTTCGTTGGACTAATGATAATAGGTACAATGACTGTGTCATTTTGGACAGCTAGGTGTTGTTTATTGGCATCGTCAATTCTGGTCCATGCACCAGGAATTAATAACTCGGTGGTAAACGTTATAGGTTGTCTACCTATGTTAATTACTTTTAAAACATTGGATACAATTTGTCCTTGTTTAAGTTCTATTTCGCCACGGATAAATTTACTTAAAATATTCCCAGTTCGAATAAAAGGCATAGAATCAATGAACTTTTCAGCCTGTTCAAAATCGCTATGAAGTGCGGTACTTGTAGTGGTGGAATCGTTCAAAAATAAATTACCGTTGGCATTTGATTCATTCAAATTTGCCAAAGCAATGGAGTCTTGTTTTTTACGTGCTTGGTCAACTTTTAATTGGGCCAAAGCATTTGCAATAGAGTCTTGTTTTCCTTTTATAATTTCATCTGAAATTAGGTTGGCAACTCTAATGGAATCTGATTTGAATTGTGTTTTTTGTTGTAGGGCAATAGCCGCATTAATAGAATCTTGTTTCTTTTGTGCCAACAATTGCGCTGCAATAATTTTCTCTTGTGCAATTCTGATTGAGTCTGTTTTAAATTGCGCTTTTTGCAAAACTAATGCGTTGCTAATTGAGTCTTGTTTTCTTTTTGCAATTTGATCTGCTAGTATTTTGGCCTGTGCTGTTCGAGTGGAGTCGGCTCTGAACTGCACTTTTTGTTGAGCAATTGCAGTAACGATAGAATCTTGTTTTCTTTTTGCAAGTTGATCTGCGATAATTTTTTCCTGAGCAATCCTAATTGAATCGGATCTTAGTTGTGCTTTTTGTTGTGTAGCGGCCGTAAGAATAGAATCTTGCCTTCTTTGTGCAATTTGATCAGCAATGATCTTTGCTTGTGCAACACGAGTAGAATCTGCTTTAAATTGTGCTCTTTGTTGTGCAATAGCCGTAGTGATCGAATCTTGTTTTCGTTGTGCCAATTGATCTGCAATAATCTTCGCTTGTGCAACGCGTGTAGAATCTGCTTTAAAAGCGGCTCTTTGTTGTGCGATGGCTGTATTGATTGAATCTTGTTTTCTTTGTGCCAATTGATCTGCAATGATTTTGGCTTGTGCGACGCGTGTAGAATCTGCTTTCAGTTGGGCCTGTTGCTGAGCAATTGCTGTATTGATTGAATCTTGTTTTCTTTGTGCCAATTGATCTGCAATGATTTTGGCTTGTGCAACGCGAGTAGAATCTGCTTTAAAAGCAGCTCTTTGCTGCGCAATAGCCGTAGTGATCGAATCTTGTTTTCTTTGTGCCAATTGATCTGCAATGATCTTTGCTTGTGCAACACGGGTGGAATCTGCTTTCAGTTGGGCCTGTTGCTGAGCAATTGCTGTTGTAATCGAATCTTGTTTTCTTTGTGCCAATTGGTCGGCAATGATCTTTGCTTGTGCCACACGTGTGGAATCAGCTTTCAGTTGGGCCTGTTGCTGCGCAATAGCCGTGGTGATCGAATCTTGTTTTCTTTGTGCCAATTGGTCGGCAATGATTTTGGCTTGTGCAACGCGTGTGGAATCTGCTTTAAAAGCGGCTCTTTGTTGTGCGATGGCTGTATTGATTGAATCTTGTTTTCTTTGTGCCAATTGATCAGCAATGATTTTTG
>Ga0209395_1000932_pt1 | contig 41961 bp, 39 predicted proteins | sample GOMGulsemesocosm_3_FD_184635 | JGI IMG/M metagenome (GOLD analysis project Ga0209395, IMG submission 184635) | Methane-oxidizing microbial communities from mesocosms in the Gulf of Mexico - GOM9D Gulf of Mexico (SPAdes) (version 2) | ecosystem: Environmental > Aquatic > Marine > Cold seeps... | reverse complement strand
TTTAGTATCTAGCAAGTAGCCACTGCAATATGACAACTGTATGCAACAGTGAAAATCTAGTACCTCTCAATAAGCTTCTCGCTATCTAGAATTCGCAGCGCGAACAGAGGAATACTGAATACTTCAGAAGAGATCAGATACCCTTTCGCTGCTGACTCAGTCATCTCAATTAAATAAATCAACAAGAGCGAGGATAACTTCACAATAGAGTTGGGGGCCTTATTTTTAATCGCCCCTTGTGATCACTTTGACGCAACTGCCAAGTTTAGAATTAACATTGATCAAACTACAACCAACAAAAAGTGCCGTAGTTTGATGCTTTGTTGACGCCTATAGATAAATTTTTACCCGGTGAAAAGAGCAAACTAGCTGTACTTTATTTGCACTACAATTCAATTTCAATTCACTAGTATCGACACATACGAGTAATGACAATATGTCCAATCCTGATATCATCGCGCATTTTATTAAAGATTTCACGGCCGAAACAACGCCAGCGGGTGCAGCTAAAATTCCCGATTTTCGCGAGCATTTGCGCGAGGGAACTGTAGTGTATATCACGTTTTTACCCGGATCTGATTTTATTGATACTGTGGATGTCGCTGTGCGCTTGCGCAGAGAGGGCTTTATACCGGTACCGCACTTCGCCGCCCGCAGCATTCGCAACGAAAGCGTGTTAGAAGAGCACATCAAGCGCATTGTTGGCGAGGCAGATGTCGATGCGGTGCTGGCGATTGCAGGCGCCCTCGATAAGCCGCTGGGTGATTTTGCAGACTCCATGCAATTATTAAATACCGGGCTGTTTGAAAAACACGGCATCAAACGTATCGCAGTAGCAGGTCACCCAGAGGGTAGTCCGGATATGCCTAATGAGGCGATTTTACAAGCGATGCGCTGGAAGAATCAATATGCCGAGCAAAGTGGTACTGACATGTATATGGTTACCCAGTTTGCCTTTGATGTAACACCGATTATCGCCTGGGATAAATACTTACAATCAGAGGGAAATAAATTACCCATTCATGTCGGCGTTCCAGGACTGGCAACTCTCAAATCTTTACTTATGCACGCTAAACACTGTGGTGTCGGTGCCTCGATGAAAGTCCTTACTAAACAAGCGCGCAATCTTTCCAAACTGCTGGTTGTCAATACACCGGACCAGCAAATATCTGATCTTGCCCACTATAAAATGACAGACCCTAACTGCGGTATCACTGGCGTGCACATGTATCCTCTCGGGGGGCTTCCACGCACCGCACAGTGGAGCTATGCCGTAGCAGAGGGACGCATAGAAATGCGCAACAATGGTGGTTTTAATAGTATTGCTCAGCCGGGCTGAGTCGTGGCTTTCAGGAAGATCTAAGCATTGCTAGAGGAACAGAGCTTTTAAAATTTTTCAGTTATTGTTGTCATCGACTGGCTAACTATTTGACGACAGTTTTTGTGGCCGTTTAACGAATGATGCAAAGTAATAAATAAGGGAGTTATCAAAGAAAACAAGCTTAGCTTAGCTTATTAAGTGCTCAAAACAGCGTTTGAGGAAGCCGCAAAATGGTGGTGGGAGGTGGATTCGAACCACCGAAGCTTTCGCGTCAGATTTACAGTCTGATCCCTTTGGCCACTCGGGAACCCCACCCAACAAAGTATCTTAAAGATACCTGCTATATTTTGCTTCTCTACAACTGTGTAGAGAGGCGCGAATTCTAGATAGAACTGCGGACAATGTAAATCTTTATTATGGATTTAATACATATTTATTTATATTCACTCGCATTCGCTGAAAATAATGCGTGGCGGGAATATCATCGCCAGATAAAACCCGACGTTTTCACCCCTAGAAATGTCTCGTCAAAAATATTCTCTGGCGTGTATTGCAACTCTTGTGCTGCCCCCATGCACACCAGCAGTGGCAGCAAATGTTCTTCACGAGGGTGTGCAAACAATGCTTGAGGGGCGTTTTTCCAGTCCACTATTTGCTGTTGTCCCTCTTGAGAAGAGCCGCCATGCTCTTTCACAGCTGTATTCAGCCAAAGATCAAACTCCTTGCTTTTTTGCAGTGTGCTTTCCATTGGACTGCGCATGTTTTGCAACAGTGCCTGCATATTGTGGAAGGTAAAACCTGAGCCGATAACCAACACCCCTTGCTCTGCTATACTTGCAATCGCCGCGCCGATATCAAGATGGCTTTGGGGATCTAAGCTATTCACCAGTGAGAGCTGCACTACCGGTATATCCGCCTGGGGGTACATCAGCTTTAAAGGCACAAAGGTGCCGTGATCAAAACCGCGCTCACTGTCGAGTTTGCTCTCAATCCCCTGCTGCTGCAACAGCGTTAGAATGTGTGTGGCCAGTTGTTTATCACCCAGTGCCGGGTATTCAATCTCATAGCTCTCTGGCGGGAATCCGTAATAATCGTAGAGCATATCAGGTGCTGCAGCGCTCGACACTGTCGCGACAGGCTCCTCCCAATGAGCACTAATCATTAATATTGCAGCTGGCTTCCTCTCCAGATTAGCCAAATAGTTTGTGTCTATGTTTTTGATAAACTCACACAAGCTCCTATGATTTGGCTCGCCCAATAATGGCATTGGGCCACCGCCGTGAGGGATAAACAGAATCGGCATTTGCAGCTTGTTAGTGCTCATATTAATGGATCGCGCTTAACAGGCTATCGCCTTTGCGACTGATAAAAGCCATCAGTGCCAACAGCGCTAATACAACAGCGGGTAGAGCCATTGCCATCGGATCAAATGCCAGATGATAGCCAATGGCACCTAACATCACTGCAAATAAGCCCAGTGCTGCCAGTGCACTCCATTTGCGTACCAACAGACCAACCCCTCCGGCAACCTCACAAGCGCCTATAAAATACCCAAACCAGCTAGGTAGCCCCATATTAGCAAATGATTGATGCAGCATTTCTACACCCAGCAATTTTCCGCTGCCAGCAGCAATAAAAGCCGCTGCCAATAGTACAATTATCGCCCAGCTAGCAATCATTTTAAATTTAGTCATTGTCTGATCCCGTCATCGCTTAAAGTGATGATTATTGTAAAGACTCATCAAGTTAAATTAAATCTAATATATCTTCACATCTTCTAAATTATTAATTAACATCTTACACAGCAACTTGAACAAATATGCATTGATTCGGCAAGTTTATTAAGAGAGAAACTATGACCCTTGAACAATTAAGAATGCTAAAAATGGTTGCTCAAGAAGGCAGCCTTAAAGCCGCTAGCGAGCGAATGCACAAAACTCAAGCGGCGATCAGCCAGGGCATTAAACAACTGGAGAGCAAACTAGATATCGCCTTGTTCGATCGCCGCCAGTATCGATTAGAACTCACCCCCCAAGGCCGGCAGATCTATCAGCGAGCTTTAAAGCTACTAACACAAGCAACAGAAATAGAACTACTCAGTGAGCACTTTTCAACAGGACACGAGACCAGCATTACGCTAGCCTTTGAAGGCTCCTTTGATTTAAGTAGAGTATTACCGATATTGGAAAACATTCAAAACCGCTATCCAGATACACAAATCATTCTACAACAAGAGTATTTAACCGGCGCATTTGATGCGCTTGAAAACGGCAAAACCGACCTTATCATCTCCCCGGCAGATGGCCTGAGAATACAATCTAAAAACGTTGAGAGCGCCGCCCTTTACAACGGCGAGATGGTTAATGTCGCCGCACCTAAACTACTCGCACGCCACCCTAATTTACGCAGTGCTCAAGAGCTTGAAAAGGAGTACCAAATTGTTGTTCAAGATTCAGGTACCGGCACTCAAGGCGTCACATTAGGGGTAAAAGATGGTCAGCGCTGTTGGTACGTCAATGATTTATCAACCAAGAAAGTACTCACTTTATCGGGCATGGGCTGGGGTAAACTTCCGACATATTTAATTAAAAGTGAACTGGCAAGCGGGGCTTTGCAAAGGATTTATTTAGAAGATAGCCGTAATGAATTAGAGATTACTTACTACGCCATGCGCAAGCGCAACCAACTAGCAGGACCGGTTAGCCAAAAACTTTGGCAAAGTTTGCGCGCCTTATCGACCCAATCATCTAATGTTATATGAAATAGCAAAAGCAAACTTAGGAGGTTTTTTTATGTTCATTACACTACTTGCATTATATGCTAATAAAGGTACACATTAATAACATATGAACATAAAGCCAGCTTCTTGTAATGGGATTGATCATGAAATGAATGGCAGTATTATTGAGTCTACTCATTTGCACAAGCAACGCGCTAGGGCGTGACAAAGTCATAAGGATCAATATCCCACAAGAGATGACCCAAGATAAGCAGACTTTTTCAAACAATAAGAACCATTACTTTAAAAGCTTATTATTACTCGCTCTTGAGAAAACACGTCCAGCAAATGACAGCGATAGACTCATCAACATCAACAAATCTATGTCGCAAACCCGTGCCTTTGAAGAGCTGCAGCACAACAATGTCGATGTCATTTGGAGTATGACCTCTATCGATCGGGAAAAACTCACTCATCCAGTGCGAACTCCCCTATTAAAGGGCCTCTTGGACATCGCGTTTTTATTATTCGCAAGGGCGAACAGCATCCTTTTGACAAAATTGAGCGCATTGAAGATTTACAAACACTCACCGCCGGGCAGGGTATTAACTGGCCCGACTATATTACTCTTAAAAATAACGGCCTAAAAGTGATTGGCGGTACTTCTTTTGAGGGTCTATTTAACATGCTGCAACGCGGTAGATTTGACTACTTCCCAAGGGGCCGTCAACGAGCCTTGGCAGGAACTGGCACTGCACAGTGACAAAGCGCTAACGATTGAGCATAAGCTATTATTGCGTTACGCAGCGCCACTTTATTTCTTTTGCAATAACAAAGCGTTACAGAACAGCCTAGAACGCGACTTGCGCCGGCAATCCTTGACGGCTCCTTCAACCAGCTGCTCTATAACCACCCTTCAATCACCCGTTTTTTGCAGCGAATTAGTATCAAAGAACGGCTTATCTTTGCGCTAAAGACCGAACTTTCGCCACAGACAGAGGCCATCTTAGACAAGCGAGAATTCTGGTATCAACCAGGTGAAGAAAATGCCCGATAGGCGATTTACCGCTACCCGAGCCGGCCGCGATACTGTTAATTATCCACAGGGAGATCCTAATGGACTACTCGCTAATTCCCAAGTGTTGAACTAATTGAATACTCTTTTAACTCGCTTATAAAACGCTTTGTAACGATTGAGTACTAACGCTGAGAAAATCAGAGTGCAGCCAAGTACTTGCAGCATCGACATAGTGGCCTCAAACCAATAAAGCGCGATGAGTGCTGTCCATATCGGTTCTAAAGTGAAGATGACCGCGGTATGCGAGGCGGATACTAATCCCTGAGCCCAAGTCTGCAGATAAAACCGTAGGCTAGTTCCCAGTAATACACTGCCTAAAAACCAACCCCAGATAGACAAAGGTTGCTCTAATTGCCACTCTTCAGTAGCGCCTGAGAAGCCCAAAGCGACCACCCCTACAACGCTTAATTGCACGCTGGCTAATGCTGTGGTGGATGTTTTATGGGCGGCACGGGTGTTTAGATTAAAGTACAGCGCCAGCAAAACGGCAGAACCGATAAATGACAGCTCTGCCATAGTCATTTCAAAGCTACTATCGAGCGAGAGACAGGCAAGACCCGCCACTACAACAACAAGTGATAACCAAACCTCTCTAGGGACCCGCTCGCCAAAAAATATCGCCACTAATGGCACAAGAACAACCCCTAAGCTGGTTAAAAATGCCCCCACGCCAAGATGCTGGGAATGCTCTAAACCGGTTATCCACAGCATCATCGCTAACGAAAATACTAGCCCAACCAAAGAGGTCCTCAAAAAACCTCTAGTACCTAATGCCTTAAGCGCTGGGACACAAAACACACTGAGAATCACTCCCGCTAACAAAAAGCGACTACCAATAAAAAATAGCGGCGCTAAGCCATTGAGAGACTCTTTTGCCATAATCCAACCGGCTGCTGCGAGTAAAGTGACGCTGACAAGTAAGATATCAGCCTTAGAGCTGTTTGAGATCACACTGCGATTCCTTAATACACCCAAAAAATGAGCGATGGGCCTACCCATTGAGGCCTCAGATTTTAAGGCCTGTATTGTACAGCTAACAGCAGAGATTAATTCTATTTGTCATCTTTTTAGAATATATAATCCAGTCATCGGCAAGAAACCTACCGATGACGAGTGACTACTAACTCACAGCGCGACGCGTAAATATGCGCTTACTGGATCCTAACAAGTCTATCAGTGCAAAAATAGCAATCACTACCCCCGTCAACGGGAAACACAGAGAGACAAGAACCACGGCAACTAATCCGGTATACCAAGGCTGAGTGAACGCCACTTTATGCGGTGCGCTGCGCTCCCAACCTCGTTTAGGTCGACGCTGCCACCACATTTTAATAGCCGTTACACAGATCAGCATAAAAACCATGCAAAGCACGCTATTTACCGCTAGATTAAACTGACTCACATTGCCTTTATGCAGCGCAACGCCGGCTGCCATTGCCTTGGCGAGAAAAGAGTAATCAGTGAAGCCTATATCCACCAGCACTTGTCCGGTATATTGATCAATATGCACAGTACGGTCTTCTCGAGGGTCGACAATGTCGCCGCTCATCGTGTTGGCAGTCAAGGTATACACCCCCATTTTAGAGGTGGGCAGATTAAGCTGGTAGTGCTGCATATTGAGTGTTTTAGCGATAGCGACCACTGCATCGATACCCACACTAGCAGGCATTGCTGGATGCATGTTTGATAACGGAATTTTGCTTTGCTCTAAGTTCCAAGGCATTTCTTCCATCACCCCTTGATTCAAACTGGCGAGAGAGCGCTCAGATAGCTGTACGTTTTTCGCGCGCTTTTCACTTGGAAAACTTCCCCAAGCCTGGACTAATTTAGCCCCCCAAACACCACTCCAGCTCAACCCGCTTAAGGTAAAAAACAGTAAAAACACCACCGAGTACGCCCCCAATGTGCTATGTAACTGCCGGTAGAAGACCCGCTTACCTTTATGGCGGCGCGGATACCAGACAATATCAGCAACATTTTTCGGCGCTGCCCATAAAAACACACCGCTGATGATCAACAGTATGATTAAACCTGTTGCCGCCTCTATCAAGCGATCTCCCCAATCACCCAACAATAGCGAGCCATGGATATCATTAGCCAGTGCATACCAACTATCATCGCGATTAATTTGAGTGATGAGCTCCCCCGTATATGGATTGACGGCGATGTGCAGTGTTTTATCGGCTTCTTTGATCACCACAAAGTTAGCCTCTTTTTCGCTGTGCGCGCTAATAAATTTATTAACCTGCGCTTGCGGATGGTGTGCTAACACAGCTGCCACTTGCGATGCGGCACTGAGCATTGTGCCCTCACTGCTGATATTAAGGACACCGTCATAGCGAAAGTCTTGGATCTGCTTGTCATATAACATCACCATCCCTGTGATGCTTAACATCAACAAAAAAGGGATCACTAGCATTCCCGCGTAAAAGTGCCAGCGCCACGTCGCTTGATAAACCAGCGCGTGCATTTTCTTACTCGGTTGTGACCGGCGGGTTTCTTGGGTACTTTTTTTAGTGTTATTCATAATTAGCCACCAAAATATAATTCTGAGAGCACTACTGAACCACAGTGTTCTTAGCAGGCTCTCTATAACAGAGATCACTCCTGCCTAAATGCAGCGCGCACGCGTGCCAGGCACATGCCTAGAGCAAAGAGTGAGATAATGAGTAAACGCAGAGGTACAAAATAACCGCAGCGTCGTTATGCTCTTAGTTGCTGTTGCAAACTGACAACTAGGTAGAGTAATTCTTAGCAATACTTGTCAGTTTTTTGCAAGGCTTGCTATCCGATACTCAGATTAAGCATTTGCAACAGCGTTAATGGGTGGGGCTCTGGGATTGAGGGGCCGATAGGCCAAGGATATTTGAAAATAATCATAATATTGTGAGATCGATAACGACGCACTGCCTGTCATCAAGGTAATGGTGCCCACTGCTACCACTTCGTCAGTGGTACACTGACAAGGGTCAGCTTTGTGTGAACTGCTATCGCTTTGTTGCGATAGATTCACCATTTGTACCCCTTGTTGGGTACACAGCTGTATCCAGCGATCCTGGCCTGCTGATATATTATTGAGTAAAAAAACACTGCTTAAGAAGAACCAACTAAAGAAGCTCAACTGTTGCAAATAGACATTGCCTCTTATTTTTATGATCACAAGTTCAGTCGATATAGTCGGTAATTAGAATCGGTTATTATAGCGAATATCCCTCCAAACACGCAGTTTATTCCTGCAATTGTTTGATAAAACAGACAACCCGTTCCGTCTCTTTAAAGCCAAAATGACGATGTGCTTTGATACTGCCGAGGTTGTCAATTTCAACATCACTGGCTAACTCGCTATAACCTTGCTCTATTGCCCAGTTCTGAGCGGTATACATTAATTTTTCACCCAAACCAAGATTTCTAAACGCCGGTACCACAAACCAACCTTCAATATATGGGACTGTTTCAGCTTGTGAACCAGTCACATTCTGGCGGATATTAATTTCGATAAATCCGATCAGCGCTTGCAAATCGTTTTCCAAGACAAACGCTTGCGTTACCGCTGAGGACTGCCCTGAAAAAAAACCGTCGAGTTCCGCCATATAGCCGTCTTGAGAGTCAGGCCACAGCGCTGCTCTCAGAGCTGCCCACTGAGTCTTATCGGTCTTTTGCACTGCTCGAATTTTCATAAATTCTCCTTGATCTCGCATTGAAAAAACTGGCTATCAAATTTACACCAACTACTGCCTCACTAACTTTCTAACTTTCTAACTTTCTAACTTACGCGTAATCCGCAAAAGGAGGAAAGCGCTTAATCAACTCTTCTCTACCAAGCTCGCGTAAAAAGCTAATATTGCGCTGAGGTATAGCATCGGGATTGGGGTGTTTCGCGAGCACTTCGCTCATTTGCTGTTCGCGAATGATATGCACCATCGCCAACGGGGATCGATTACTCCAGTGGCTGAGATCATCCGCAGCCACTCCCGCAAATAAATATTGCGGGTGAAAACTGGCCAATTGGAAAGAACCGCGCTGTCCGGTACTTTCCAGCAGCGCTTCACACTGTTCCAGAAATTCCAAATAATCGTAGAAGTCGTCTAATCCCTGGGGGAATATCACCAGTGAGGTGGCTATTTCATCAGCTGTTGCGCGCTCAATACGCGCTAATTCGAGTGCAAAGAAAGTCAGTAGTTCTTTGCGTTTAGATTGTGCGGTAATGGCATAGTGAATGCCTCCTGCCTTAGCAACAGGTTTGGCAAAAGGGCACAGGTTCATGCCTATTACTACCTTTTCTAACCACTGGGTACACAGTTCAAGCTGTTGTTGTTCAGTATTTTTTGACATCTATATATTGCTCAATTCTACGATAGACTACTGTATTCGGGACTCATAAATCGCTATCATCAGCCGCTGTGGGAGAATCTCTTATAATTCCCATATATTTTATCAGGTTTTTACCTTTAAGCATTGCGCAGGAGCAAAGGTTTGTTCATTACAGGCACATTATTAGCGACAAACTTTGATACCCGCTGGAGCACCTACCGCCGCCCGACCAATATTCAAGCTCCCAGGCCTTGGCGTACTTGGCTGTTGGATAGCGGATCGTTAACAGCGCATTTAATCGCCGCCAGCAACCAGCGTTTTAGGGTTAACTTAAAACAGCAAGGCTGGGCACTTCCACTGCGCTCTGAAGCGAAGGTTCTTGGGCTTAAAAACCGTCAAAGTGCTTTGATACGTGAAGTTGAGCTTAAAGGAGGCGACGACAATTACGTGCTTGCACGCACTATAATCCCCGCAACAACCTTAACCGGTAAATACAAACAGCTAGCCAGTCTAGGGAATCGCTCTCTCGGCACGGTACTGTTTCGCGATCCAACAATGCGCCGCACTACCTTTCAGATATGCCAGCTCAACCTCGCTAATGGTGAACAAGCCTGGGCCAGACGCTCCGTTTTCTACTTGTCCGGTAAGCCGCTATTGGTCTGTGAAGTATTTTTACCTATACTGGCAACACTTCCTTATCGACCGCCACTTTTGAAAAGTAGAATTTAACCATGACACTTTCCCAGCGCCTTGAGATCTACAAGCAACTGACACGCTTTGACAAACCCATCGGCAGTTATTTACTGCTGTGGCCGACATTAACGGCGCTGTGGATAGCCAGCGAGGGCATCCCCGATTTTGGCCTGCTAATGGTCTTCACGTTAGGTGTATTTCTTACCCGCTCAGCCGGTTGTGTTATTAACGATGTCGCAGATCGCAAAATCGATGGCAAAGTGAAACGCACTGCCAACCGCCCACTGGTTAAAAAACTGATCTCTACCAAAGAAGCTGTAGTACTATTTATAGTGCTGATGAGCGTGGCCTTTATTATGGTGTTGCTAACCACCAACGCGATGACCGTATACCTATCATTTGCCGCGCTGGCGCTCGCCTTTAGCTACCCCTTTATGAAAAGATATACGCAATTACCACAGTTGGTTTTAGGTGCCGCCTTTGGTTTTGGCATTCCCATGGCATTTAGCGCCACAGGTGAGCATATCCCCATCATTGCTTGGTTGTTGTACTTCGCTAAAATCAGCTGGACCATCGCCTACGATACGATGTACGCCATGGTTGATCGCGATGACGATTTAAAAATAGGGGTTAAGTCCACCGCGATTCTGTTTGGAAAAAAAGACAATTTAATTAACGCTCTCTTACAAATATGCTGTCTATGCCTACTCATCAGTGTCGGATTTATCGCTAATTTAACGCCGCTCTATTATGCGGGACTAACCGTCATGGCGCTATTTTTCATCTATCAGCAGTATTTGACCAAAGACCGCGTTCGCGAGTTGTGCTTCAAGGCTTTTTTAAACAACCACTACGCTGGTCTCGCGTTATTTATTGCCGTTGTGCTAAATTATTGGTAATTCTCTGAGAGTCATTGGTATTTTATGACTGGCTGTAACATTTTTGTCACAAATTTAATTTGTAATAGCGGTATTCAAATGAGTATTAGACAGCTGTAATCTTACTTTGAAAGCGTAAGACAGTAGTCAGGGACAACGAGGTTATAAATGGGATCAGTTAAACAAATATTGATCGTCGATGACGAAGCACCCATCAGACAGATGATTGCGGTCGCTTTAGAGATGGCGGGGTTTCAATGTATCGAAGCCGATAACGCGCAATTAGCGCATCAAATTATTATTGACCAACAACCGGATATGGTACTGCTAGATTGGATGATGCCCAAGATGAGTGGTATTGAGCTAGCACGGCGATTGCGCGCCGATGAGCAAACTGCTGACATCCCTATTATTATGCTGACCGCCCGTGATGATGAGGATCACAAAGTGCACGGTTTAGAAGCCGGCATCGACGATTACATTACTAAACCTTTCTCTCCGCGCGAGTTGGTCGCTCGCTTAAAATCCGTCCTTCGCAGAGTAACGCCCAAAGGCGTTGATCAAGAAGTTGAAGTAGACAATTTACTCTTAGACCCTGTTTCACACCGCGCCAGTGCCGATGGCACATCGCTAGATTTAGGGCCGACAGAGTATCGCCTATTGCAGTTTTTTATGACCCATCAAGATCGCGCCTATTCTCGAACCCAGCTCTTAGATATGGTTTGGGGGGGGAATGTATATGTTGAAGAACGTACGGTGGACGTCCACATTAGGCGCCTGCGAAAAGCACTAGGTGAGCGTCATGAGTATTTAATTCAGACGGTTCGCGGCACCGGATATCGTTTTTCAACGCAAGTACAATAACCAGAAAAGATTGCACATTAAGGATTATGCGATAAAGTCCATATTTTCTGGGCGGGCTTAGTCGCAGCTTCCTCAGCTTAAAATTGGTTCTGCAAGGGGTAGTGTATTTGGCAGATTTGATTTAGGCTGCGCTATTTTACATCTTAAATTTAGGGTATTGAGTTTGCTAAAAGTTTCTAGCAAAGCGATCAGTCATTTTTCGCTACTTATTTTTGCGGCAGTTTTCACCGGCTGGGTAATCGGTCATTTGGCATACACCTTAGTGGCTGTGTTATTTATCTGGTCAGTCATACAAATTTATCAACTGCGCAGACTCAATACTTGGTTAGCTCAGGAGCTTGTCACCGACCCACCGATAGCCAGCGGAGAATGGGGAGAGATATTTGATCATTTATACCGTATTCGTAAGTTTCGACGCACCCGAGAATCAGAGCTACTGGATGAGATAAACCGCTTCCAGCAATTTTCCTCCGCGCTCAAAGATGCCGTCGTTGTACTAGATCATCAATATAATATGCAGTGGTGGAATTTGGCCGGCGAGGAGCTACTTGGCCTGCAAAACCAATCAGATCAAGATATGCCACTGTTTAATATATTGCGCGATCCCAATTTCATTCGCTACTGTCACCGCGGTGACTACGCTGAGCCGCTGCTGCAAAAAAGTCCGCACAATCCAAAGATAGAACTACAGTACACGATCACCGAATTCGGAGAATCCGAGAAACTGCTGGTCGCTCGTGATATCAGTGATATCACTCGTCTTGAGCAGACTCGACAAGACTTTGTCGCCAATGCCTCACACGAGTTACGCACGCCGTTAACTGTGATTCGCGGCTACCTCGAAACTTTTTTAGATCAAGGCAATTTACCCCTGCCACTGCAACAAGCGATGCTGCAAATGCAGCAACAATCTGATCGAATGCAGAGTTTAATTGTCGATTTACTGATGCTCTCCCGGCTGGATTCAACCGAAGTTATCCGCGATGATGAACCGGTTAATATCTCAAGTATGATTATGTCAGCGCTCGAGTCAGCAGAGCAGGCGGCCAATGGCAAAAAGCACAAAATTAGTGTCGATTTAGCACAGAACATCGGTCTTATTGGCAAAGAAAAAGAATTGCATAGCGCCTTTACTAATTTAATCTACAACGCGTTTCGCTACACACAAGACGGGGGGATGATAAACATCAAGTGGCACTGTGATGACGCCGGAGGCTGTTTTAGCGTCAGTGATAATGGCCCTGGGATTAGCTCGATCCACTTGGACCGTATTACCGAGCGATTTTATCGGGTGGACGATGATAGATCAACGGACTCTGGCGGCTCAGGCCTTGGCCTTGCGATCGTCAAAAACGTAGTGAGTCGTCATCAGGGACAATTAGATGTGGATAGCACTCTGGGTCAGGGTAGCACTTTTCGCTGCCACTTCCCGCTGGATACTTTGCTAGAACTCTAGTGATTCACTGGGATAAATCAGGTTTAGACTCGCCTAATTCATCCGCTAACTGAGCTTCTTTAGGCATAACAGCCGAGATATCAGCTATTTGTTCGGGCGCCTTCTCAGCTATCATTGAAACCATATCAGAGATAGACTGTTCGCCAACATCGACAAGGCGGTCCGCGTAGCGCATATCTTCCCAGCTATCAGTTACATTGTTAAGATAGCCCGCTGCGATATCGACAATAATCTCTGGGTTTTCATCAAGCACCGCGTCCGTCGCCGCTTCAAGAATCTCAAGCCCCTGCTCAGGAACGGCTTCAGTCATCGCTGCTGCGAGCTGTGCTATATCACCCGATTGCGCTTCATCAAACACCACGTTAACGAATTCTGCCGATGAATCTGCTGTTTCTGTAATAATCGTCTGCAGCAATTCTTGTTGCTGTTCAGGTGCCTCCCGGTTAACGCGTCGATATAACTGTGATACATCAATCCCCTCGACCCCCGCTAGCGCGCCTGCAACCTCTAGCACTTGATCTGGTGACGCTCTAGCAACCAGACTCACCATCTCTAATGCCAGTGCAGGATCGATGGCCGCCAACTGTAAAGCCGTTTCAGCCGCGGGGCTCAAATTTGTAGCATCAGTGTATTCAATCCGTGGATCTAGCTCTGTACTCACCCAGCCGGCCGCGCCTTGTGCAACAAAGCTCTCTTGTTGATCCGTCGGGATTGAGCGGCGCACACGGCTACGATAGAGAATAAAAAGAGCGAACATTAGCTGTATACCGGCCATCGCTGTGAAAAAGTAATTCACGCCGATATGTTCCATCACTAAACCTATGGCGTAGGGCCCAATAATACCGCCGCTAGCATAGATCATAATCATCGCCCCAATCGCCAGCCCCATTTCATTGTGTTGCAGTCGGTCAAAAGTTTCCGCAATACCTAACGGATATAAACTGGAAATAATACCGCTACTTAGACTCACTAAAAGCAGCACTATAATAAACAGCTCTCGATCGATGACCAAGGGGATGGCAAGAGTACCAAACATAGCAATAAGCGTGATATACAGCATGACTTTACGGCGCTCAAACCGATCGGCAAGATAACCAATTGGGTATTGTAAGATGACTCCACCAATGATCGCGGCACCCACTAATAGCGATAAATGCACACCCGTAAAGCTCTTAGCCTGCGCATAAACTGCTAGCATACTTAATAGGGAACTGAGCAGCATGCCACATACCAACACGCTGATCACCCCGACAGGGGAGGCTTTGACCAGCTCAGCTAAAGGCATTGCTGGAGCATCTTCTATGTCTGGTGCAGACGCACTACTCATGGCAATGGGGATTACTCCACCACAAAGCAAAACTCCCGCCAAGATATACAAGGTAGCTTGATCTATGGAGGCTAAATTAATCATGAATGAGCCGAGAAACATCGCTGATAACAGTACGATTTGATTGGTCGCTAAAATGCGTGCGCGTGTCTCACTGGTCGCTCGCTCGCTTAACCAGCCATCAGCAACGACATTAATAGCAGCGATGCAAAAACCCATCAATATCCGCATCAACGCCCATAGCCACTCGTTGAGCCAGAGATAGCAAGTTAAAATGCTGATAGCTGCCATCGCTGCGCAGCTTGCATACACTCGAATATGCCCAACACGAATAATCAAGCGACGGGTATAAATGCCACCAAGCAGTAAGCCGACTGAAAACATAGACATTATTAAACCTATATTATCAGTACTGACACTCTCAAAATTAAGCCGCGTGGGTAATAAGATATTGATTAAGCCATTGCCCAACATAATGACAAAACCGCTTAGAAATAGTGCAAACAAAGATAACAGTGTAGCCGTCATGAGCAAGTATCCTAAACCAGTGATTTTTGCAAATGTACGTCGAACAAATCATCTAAGTCAATCGTTGCGCTTAATCAGACAAGTGCTGTCGTAAATACTACGCTGTTTAACGCTACAGCCGTGATTGAGGAGGCAAATTTGGCAGTGATACGCGACGAGATTTAGCCGGCTTTGCAATGGGTTAGCGATCAACCTTTTACTTTGGTTAGAACAGCTAGTTTTGTAGGACGGGGTGAGCTTAGGCGGCAAAGGCACCCTCAAGATGGATAATTTTGTATAGCATTGCAAACAGGATTTTGCCTTTCAAAAAGGGCACATATAGTTTTCTATATAAAACACTCAGACATGCAAGAGTCACATCACTTAGCATCCATAGCCGCTGACTCATCTGCACGTCAGCCTTCCACTATGGTGCTCACATCGCCAAGCTAACGAGTGAGACAGCCATTGCGATTGTTCTACAGACACAAGCCTTGTTTGACTGGTACTGGGATATAGATGAAAAGCGGAAAGCTTGTATTTAACCCTTTAACGAAAAAGCCCCCAAATATATAGGGCTTTTTGTTCGACGTGTTGCATTAACGGTGTTCTTCGACCCAATAGATCGTCGCGCCAATCACCGCTACCGGCATCATGATAAAGTTTAAGATAGGTACCATCATGCCTAACTGTACTAAACCTCCAAACCCTAAGCTTGTCATGCGCTGCTTCTTTAACAGCGTCAGCATCTGTTTAAAGGTCACTTTGTTGTTATCCATTGGATAATCACAGTACTGAATGGCCATCATCCAGGCGCCAAACAAAAACCAAAAAATGGGCGCAAACAAGTTAATTCCCGGAATAAAACTCAACACTAATAGCAGCAGAACTCTTGGAATGTAGTAGGCGAGCTTGGCAAATTCACGGGCGATAGATTGCGGAATAATTGCCAGCAATTCTTTCCAGCTCTCTTCAGCCACTTCCCGCCCGGCAAGCATCTGCTCAACGCGCTCCGAGAGAATACCGTTAAAAGGAGCGGCTATAATATTCGCGATAATACTAAAACTGTAATAGACCACCAACATTGCCGTCACGGCAAACAGAGGATATAAAATATACTCTAAGAAAGATAAAAAGCTGGGGAGTACACTCAACCAACTGCTTATCCAAGCAGGTAGCTGATTGAACATAACGTAGAGCGCGCCCGAAAAGAGTAAGATATTAATAATTAGCGGGATTAAAACAAAAGCTCGTAACTTTTTTTCAGACAGCAGGTGTAGCGCCCGTACTGCATAACCACCACCTTTCACCGGATTTCCTATCATGACGCTTAATCACCCTTCCTTATTTTTTTACTGAACAAAAATGTATTTGCTGTTTGAATAAAAAACGACAGCTCTCGCCGTTTAAATTTTTATCCCAGCAGTTATCTTTAAGCCACTGTTTGTCTTCTTCACTGGCTTTTTCTTTATAGCTCGGCACTTGCTCGCAGAATGCCTCACTAGGCTGTGCCTTTTGCAAGCAAGCTCTTAAATAAGCACCGTGATCTAAAGTGCAGCTAAAGGAGAAGCAATTACCTAGCTGTTCTAAACTTTTATCTAAACACTGCTGTTGATCAACACTTTCACCAAATAGCTTGCCGCGTTGAATGTATTCGCTCTGCTGTTGCTGACGCTCTTGGTTAAAGTCCTTTAACCACTGATCTTTATTTGAGTAAAATATCAGCGCAGCCACCAGCAAAGTGGCCAGAAGCAGCCAAAGTAACTTTTTAATCATGAATTCAGTGCCTTTTTCTTGGCTGGTATAAACCAATCAAACAGATGATAAAACCTAGTAAAGCGAGCAGCATAGCACTGTTCACTAACAGCGTGTGACGGGCCATAAAAGTAGAAGTGGGATGGGCATTTAATTGATCACAGAGCTGATTATCAAAATCATATGATCCGCCCAGCACCGCACAATCAGCGACACTGGATTGCTCGGGCATATACATGCCCATCAGCAACAAACAGGGGGCTATAAGTAGTAGTAAACCTATTCTAATCATTGGTGTTACACCTAAATATTACTCGGCACTAATACCAATATTGCTAAAGCCCTGATTACTGGCTAATTCTTTCAAAGAGGCGATGAATGCTTTATCCAAATGCTTGGTATTTTCTAAACGCTCAATAACCTCAGCCTGAAACTCATCTTCTTGTTCCATTAATTGGTGATTACTGATTAAACGCATGATTTCAGCATCGGACATCTGATCATCGCCTTCAGACATTTCAATGAAACTGGCAACCGTTTCACGCGAGAGCAAACCAATAGTGACTGCTTCTTCATATTCTTCTTGGATGATGCAAGATACTGTTGCATGTAAGCAGGTAATCGCATCTAAAGCGGGAGAAGCGCCATACATGTCAAATACATCTAGATCAGGCATGTTGTCTTCAATTTTACCCAACTGTAATGCGAAATTCATTTTGGCGCCACCGGGTACTAAAGACTGCCATATTCCGTCAATAATGTTGGCCATTTTTTTAGCATCACCAAACTCAACCAAGTTACTGAAAAGCGCGAAATTTGGAAATTGCCTAGCAGAAATAGCGACGCAATAAGCGATCAGCTTTGGTTTATCTAATGCTTGTAGTCGTGGCTCTAAAGATAATTCATCAATCATAAAATATTCCAAATTTGGTAAGCGTCAAATGGCAGTCAATAACAAGATAATCATCTCAGTATCAAATGCCCCGCAGATCTTTATATTGTAAAGTTATTTGCTATAAATGCAGCCAATTTACTGCTTTTATATGCATCTTTTCTGAAATCACCAATATCATACTATTCAACCTGTAAACTATTGCAAACCGGCTATCCGAGGTACTGTACTTCTAGATCAAGATATGGGTAACAAGCGCAATGATCGCCGGATAAAAACGATAAACATTCGAGAAAACATTGCCCCCTGCTAAGACAAACCAGCCAATAAAAAACACCAACACTCAAAGCAGCAAACAAGTTAAAGACGCCCCTCTTTATGGGTATTGACCGCTTAGACTTACGTTATAAACAAGCACAGGGTACATCTAGGGACTTATTCGCTACTACCCTAAGAAAGTTCCCTTAAGCTGGACTTTACATCACCAAGTGATTATTGATAATAATTATTATCGTTTTCCAGCGATTCTAATACGTTAGGCAATAATCTAGAAACAGCTTTACTACAGTGCAATTAGGACTCAGCCTTATCCATTAAGGTATTCTTATTCACAGACTCTCTAGCGACATTATTGGTTTAAGCTCCCCTATTTCAAAAAGGTTACCTAAGGGTAAGTTATATAATCGTTTTATCTATACCATTAACCGTATAGAATTAAACTATAGTCAGAAACTCCCTGTTGAAAGGGACTAAACTGAGACTTATTTACTACTTCCATAATAATAATGTTAAGAGTGATAGAAAACTTGAGCGCTAATCATCTAATAAAATCAATCAACAGTGCTAGGGAAGGTTTACGTAAATCAGAGCAAAAAGTCGCTGATTATGTGTTAGAGCATCCTGAAGATGTCATTCATATGCGTATTGTCGATTTAGCAGCCAAGGCGAACGTTAGTGAGCCGACGGTGGTACGTTTTTGTCGCGCGCTAAACTACGATGGCTTCCAAGACTTCAAAATGACGTTGGCACAAGACCTTGCCAGCACGCCAAATTTTGAGCAATTTACCTTAGATACCGATGACAGCGTCAACGATTTTCAAAAGAAGATCTTCGATTCAATGATCGGCAACTTAATTCATATCCGCGACCATTTAGAATCAGCCAATGTCGAAGCCGCTATTGATGCACTTGCCAGTGCCAGACGCATTGAATTTTATGGCTTTGGTGCCTCAGGTGCGGTTTGTTCGGATGCCCAGCACAAATTCCACCGTTTACAGATATCGGCAGCGGCCCACTCTGACCCACATATGCAAATTATATCCGCTGTCACTATGGACGAGCGAGATGTGGTGGTGGCGATATCGCAAACAGGCCGCACCAAAGACATGTTACACACTTGCAAGCTCGTCAGGGAAACCGGCGCCACGCTGCTGACACTTTGCCCAGGCAACACCCCTCTCGCTGATTTAGCCAGTATTTCTATCCCTATTGATCTTGAGGAAGATAAGGATCTAAGTGCCCTGATGTCCTCGCGCGTCTTGCATTTGGTAGTGATTGACGTATTAGCAGTCGGAGTGGGAATGCGCTTGGGTCCTAAAGTATTAGAGCACCTTAAAACGATCAAACGCAGCTTGCGAAATTTACGCCAAAACGACAAACGTGGCTTTAGTCCCAAATAGCAACATTGGCTATCCCTTTGCAACAATCTCCTTAGGTTTGGCCTTTTATAGTAACCACAGCATTGTCTCTTTAGCGCAACAAATGTCACAATATTGACATTTGCTCCATATTGTACAATTATTGAGCGTCGTCAGAGTTTAGTCCAATAGCTGTTGCTACCTAGCAGCTGCTGTACTAATTTGAGGGGGTTTAAAATGTTGAGCACTACGGTAAGTACTAAATTAGATAGTAAGATCATTGATACTATCATTGGCTACGACGAAAAAAAGAACAACGAGCGTAAGCAAAAACATTCACAGCGCGTACTGGAGGCGCGCCGCGCTATAGAGAAACACCACGAAAAAAAACAACTCTGTGAAAGCACCGAAGACTATTGGCTTTTAGAGTAAATCACTTATATGAGGGCTGACCTCAGCCCTCACTCCTGTGTGTATATATATTCCTTCCCCTACCCATTCCAAACTAAAAACATTCAACGATCATCTTTCTGTCATTTTATAGTCATATTTAATCGCTATTTTATTTAACACCAGCAACGTCCTTTTAGGGAATCTGTGATGACTTCCAAACGCCTTAGTTGAATTCAACATGTTCCTTAATTGCCAACTTAAAATAAAGAGATGAAAGCGATGAACGATCATACTGCAGTGAACATGGACAGTGTCGAATTGGATATTTTTAATGCAATTGCAGGCTTTGAAGAAAATCAAGCCCTCACCAAAAAGCAACAGCGTTCGAAACGTATGGGGCACGCCCGAAGAGCTATTGAAAAACGGCGCGAAAACAAACAATTACACGATTATGTCAACGATTATTGGCCTACTGAAAGCTGAGCATATAAACAAACCACCTCAGCCCGCAGGGTATTGCTGCACAAACCGACAGATACTATGGTCAATAGCTGTTATCAACAGGCTACAATAAAAGGAATTATTCATGAAAAAATCGCTGCTGGCACTCTCGCTGAGCGCTGCTATCGTTTCAAGTTTTGCACAAGCCGAAGTCAAAAATTTAATTTTAATGATTGGTGATGGTATGGGCCCCCAGCAAATTGGACTGCTCGAGCTATATGCACGAGAAGCTCCGCACTCTAGCTACGCGGGAGAAGCCACCGGTATCAGCAAATTTTCTAGCAGCGGTGTGATGGGCATGTCGCTCACTCACCCAAGCGATGCCATTGTGGTCGATTCAGCTTGCTCAGCCACTCAATTGGCCATCGGCAAATGGGCACCGTCTGAAGTCATCGGTTTAGATGCGCTAGGTAATCCTCAAGAAACGATCCTTGAGAAAGCCAAGCGCTTAGGCAAAGCCACTGGGCTGGTCTCTGATACCCGTTTAACCCATGCGACACCTGCCGCTTTTGCGGCTCACCAGCCACATCGGTCACTGGAAAATAAAATCGCGCAAGAGATGCTCAGTATCGGTCCAGATGTCATGCTCTCCGGCGGTCTTCGCCACTGGATTCCCAAAGAAATTAATGATAAAGGCGTAGCCTACCAACAACTACAGGCAATGACAGGGCCCACGCTTAAGCTAAAGTCCAAGCGCAAAGATAACCTTAACTTATTAACTACCGCGAAAGACTCTGGCTATCAGCTGGCCTTCACTAAAGAGCAGCTGGATAACACCAGCAAGGACGGTAAAGTACTTGGCTTATTCGCCTATTCGGGCATGAACAACGGCATTAAACATAGCCGCTTGCTTAACGACAGCAGTCGTGTTCAACCAACACTTGAAGAGATGACTAAAAAAGCGCTAGATGTTTTATCGCAAGACCCAGAGGGCTTCTTCCTGATGATTGAAGGCGGTCAAATCGATTGGGCAGGCCATAACAACGATACTGCAACTATGCTGCACGAGCTACTCAAGTTTGATCAGACAATAAATTACGTTTACGACTGGGTAAAAGATCGCAACGATACTATGGTGGTCATCACCGCAGATCACGAGACAGGCTCTTTTGGCTTTAGCTACTCTGCGGCAAATTTGCCTAAAGCTCAAAAACTGTCCGGTGAAGGTTTTAAAGATCGCGACTTCCAGCCGAACTTTAACTTTGGCAGCAAGCATTTACTGGACGATATATACGCGCAAAAAGCCAGCTTTAGTGATATCTATGCACTGTTCACCAAGCAGCCCAAAGAGCAACAGACTGCCGCTAAGCTTGCCGATATAATCAACAATAACAACGCATTTAGCATCACAAAAGAGCAAGCGACCAATATTCTAACAACCCATGACAACCCCTATTACAATGCAAATAACAAATATATGAAACTCAAAACGCTACCCAAAATTAACGATTTTTCAGCGTTTTACGTCTACGCCGGCGAGATGCCCTTAAACTTGATGGGGCGTGAACTGGCTGAACAACAAAACGTTGTATGGGGGACTGGCACACATACCAGCACACCGGTTAATGTCATTGCCTGGGGCCCGAGTGAAGATACCCGCGCATTTGTGAAAATTGCTCATCACGCCGAAGTAGGTCAACACATGATGGAAAGCCTTAAGTAGAGATGGCCGATTTTGCGCTCTGTCAGACTACTTGGCAGAGCGTCACCCACTATAGCGTTTAATTATCTGTTCCTCATACAAAATTCATCTCAATTGAGTTATGATCCGATAGATACTCTGCATAAAATTGCCAGCGAATAGACTATTAGCTTGTGCTCATCCAAAACGAGCCGAAGCAATGACCTGAGATAGGTACAAATTAGCCCAATACCTACGTAGACAGTCTCTAAAGCCGCCTGCAAGGATTAGACGCCGCATTGTCAATGGCAAACGTTATGAGAAATTTTAGTCAGAAAAAATTGGATTTAACGAGGTTTATATGAACGATTTTTCACTGTTTGACAAGATAAAACCCATTGATGCTAAGTCCACATTAGGTCGCGATGAACCTCTTGTCACCGCCAGCGAGCACTTTGTCTCCGGCCATCCTATAAAACCGCCTTTTGCCGATCACTTAGTTCAAGCAATTTTTGCCTTTGGCTGCTTTTGGGGCGCTGAGCGCAAAATGTGGCAACTAGAGGGCGTAGTGTCAACGGCTGCCGGCTATATTGCCGGCAGTACCCACAACCCAAATTACAAAGAAGTTTGCAGTGGTTTTAGCGGCCACTCTGAAGCAGTACTCGTGGTCTTTAATCCAAGTATTATTAGTTATGAGCAGCTATTAAAAGTATTCTGGGAGTCGCATGACCCAACGCAGGGCATGCGCCAAGGTAACGATGTTGGCAGCCAATATCGCTCTGGTATATACACTTATAGCCATGAGCAGCAAGCAATAGCTAAGGCATCAAAAGATAGTTATCAACAGGCATTGGTGGGTGCAGGCATGACGGACTCTGTAACCACTGAAATCATACCCGCCAGTGAATTTTATTACGCTGAGGACTACCACCAGCAGTACTTGGCAAAAAATCCCGATGGTTACTGTGGTATTAAAGGCACAGGCGTGAGCTGCGCTTTTTAATAGAGAGCGTCTACAAATGCACCAGCCAAATCATCGTCGCACAAACTTCCTGTCATTGATAAGGACCGTTTCACGAGCAAAAATCAGTAAGTACCTACGGCGCTAAAAAAGTGGTTGCGGCACATAGACTCATAGCTGTCATTGCCACCAATCACGACTTGCTCACCGGCACTGACCGCATTGCCATGGGCATCACGCCTTACTACCATGGTCGCTTTACGCCCGCAGTGACAAACGGCTTTTAACTCTGTTAATTTATCTGCAATGGTTAATAAACGCTGACTACCGGGAAAGAGTTCTCCTTGAAAGTCAGAGCGAATACCGTAACAAAGCACAGGTATGTTTAGTTGATCGACGACTTTAGCTAATTGATCGACTTGAGCGCGCGACAAAAACTGTGCTTCATCAACAAACACACAGTGCAGTTTTTGTTTTGCGATGTGCTGATTTATTTGTGAAAACAACTGTGTATCCGGCTCAAATACACTCGCATCATTACGCAGACCTATGCGCGAGGCAATCACCCCTTTCTCCACTCGCTCATCAACTGCAGCGGTATAGAGTAAAACGTGCATCCCCTGCTCTGTGTAATTGTGAGAAGATTGTAATAAAGAGGTCGATTTGCCCGCATTCATTGCCGAGTAATAAAAGTATAGCTGCGCCATGGTGTGCCAAGATCCAAAAAAAACGCCATCATAGCATGTATTTCTCACTAAATACGGGGGAAGTTTTAGACTTGCGGGTCTCAGGATAAGTAGCATTCGAGAGGGACGCAACAGCTGCTCATTCTTTTGGCTGCTGTTTATGACAATTTCATAAATAGCCCTGTGCTACTTTTAAGCAAATATTTGTTGGCTAATTAGTTGTAAGTAGCACCCCACTAGCATTAATATTATTGATATTGTTATTAAAAATAAGCTTTTATAAGCTATTATCGTGACCTTAACACTTGCTACGCCATGACCAATTCAGCGCATATTAAGCGCAATTTAGACACTCTGGAGCAAGCTATTCAAGGAGTAAGCAGTGATATTATTTAGTTACTTAGGAAAAAAGCTGGCACATTTTCTCGCCAAACCACGGTTGAATGACGAATCATTTTCTACCAGTAATCCCGAATTACTGCAGAGGACTTTGCGCAAAGGCGATATTTTACTCATTGAAGGCACCAGCCGCTTTAGCACTAGCATAAAGTTTTTCACACAATCCACTTGGTCGCATGCCATGCTCTATATCGGTGATTCCTTAGGAGTTGAGGAGGGCACAGAGCCGAAGTCACTACTGGAAGTAGATGTCGAGGAAGGTGTACGCGCTGTCCCGTTAAGCATGTATCAAGAGCAGCACTCTCGTATCTGCCGCCCGATCGGACTTTCTGAGAGCGAAATAAACGATATTATTCAATTTGGCGTCTCTAGGATTGGTAATAGTTACGATTTAAAAAATATTTTCGATTTGGCGAGATATTTATTTCCCACTCCGCCTATCCCTACGCGCTGGCGCCGTAAAGTTTTTGCCCTAGGTAGCGGCGATCCAACACGTGCAATCTGCTCGTCGCTTATCGCTCAAGCTTTCCAGTCTATCAATTACCCAATACTGCCAAATGTCACTTACGAAAACCCCAGCGACTCAAAGCGTATCGATAGCTATAGAAAGATGCACAGACGACGAGACCCCAGTCTTTTTGCACCGCGAGACTTTGACGTTTCACCCTATTTTGAGGTGATCAAACCTATCGTACAAAACGGTTTTAATCATCACAATCTACGCTGGGACGAAACCATCATCGCACAGGACAGCATCACTGAAATCAGCGAGGTCGCCACGATTGATAAAGCAGCATCACCACCTAAGCAAGCGACACCAACTGAGGAGCAACTACTGGAAAATATAAAACATGAGGATGAGGCATTACCCATATTCCAGAATGATAAAGATAGGGCCGGGCACGAAGTCACCAGTGAGAAAAGCTAACAGCGGCTACTCGCCTCTATTGTTGATCCACTCGCTCATCACCACGTGGGTCTTGATTTTGGCGATACTGTCGTGAGCATCAATAAATTCACGAATTTCATGTAAGCGCTGCATGCTCGCAGTTTTTACAAATAACAGTAAATCCATATCACCGGTAATACCGTGACAGGTAATGATTTCAGGCATCTGACTAAAAATAGCCAACAAATCTTCACAGCAAGTACTGACGTTCTTTATCTCTAAATAAGCGCTCACTGCGCTTTTTTGCGACTCGCTAAGTAATACTTGGTAACCGCGGATGATCTTTTTTTGCTCTAAACTTTTAATGCGCGCCGTGACGGATGAGCGCGACAAATTCACTTGTTCTGCTATATGAGAAATACTCTGGCGCGCATCCTGCTTTAGCGCCGCAATAATGGCCCGATCAAACTTATCCACTGAAATAACCTGCGTAATATACAAAGTGTCAGTTTGCCTATCTTTACCGTCATATTGAAGGGGTAGACCCGCAGTTTGTAGAAAATAAAAAGATTATACTAATGTTAGACAAATAACTTTTCGCCATCGTTTATAGAGATGCATATGCAACAGACAACTACAGGTATCGGCCGCTGGCAAGGCGCAGGCTTAATGGCCACCACTCTTTTAGGCACAGGTGTATTTATACTGCCGCAAATCACCATTGATATCGCCAGTAATGGCGCTCTCTGGGCCTGGCTATTGCTCACTGTTGCCATTATCCCCGTGACACTGGTATTCGGCCGCTTATCTAGTAAGCATCCGCATGCTGGAGGCCCCGCGCATTTTGTTGAGAAAGCTTTTGGCAGTGTACTGGGGCGCTGTATCGGTTTGAGTTTTTTACTGCTCATTCCATTTGGCAGTGCAGCAGCCATCATCATCACCTACCAGTTTTTACACGCGCTGTACCCCTTCTCTGGTACCAGTGAGATTTTAGTACAGCTCGCGCTTATTGTATTAGTCACCATGATCAACCTAAAAGGCGTACAAGTGTCTGCAAAGTTACAGTTTTTACTGACACTCATTATTCTCGCTATTATTGTCAGTATGCTAGCAGTGTCAGGCTATAGCCCCCCAGCACAATCCCTGACAACACTATTGAGTCATACAGAGCTGCAAAGCGTCATGAGCGCCGCAGGCATCGCCTTTTGGAGCTTCTTAGGGGTCGAAGCGATGTCGCACCTAGCGACAGACTTTAAAGACCCTAAGCGCGATATGCTACCGGCGATGATGATAGGTACCGTGCTGGTAGGCGGCATTTATCTAGTGTGTACTTACCTGCTGCTGATTATTCCCAATACCAGCGCACTCGGCTTTGTCGATGTCTTTGATCAATTGCTCGGTGGCTGGGGGGCGCAAGTCATTGGTATTTTGGGGATAGCCAGCGGACTGGCGGCCATAAACGTCTATATTGCGGGCTCTTCAAAGCTTTTATACAGCTTTAGCCGTGAAGGTGTTCTACCTAAATATTTTGACCAAATAAACCAACGTAATGTTCCGGTGCGCGCACTCACCTTGCTTTCACTATCAATGATAGCTGCGCTGTTATGCTCATTTGCCTTTGAGCAAAATTTAGAGCAATTGATCGCTTGGACCAATGGTGTTTTTGTCTTTATTTACAGCTCAGCCATGCTCGCTGCCTTTAAGTTGTTAAGCAAAAAATACCGGCCGCTGATTTTTTTAAGCTGTCTGTTCTTCTTAGCTATTGGCTATTCTATCGGTGCTGATATGCTCTACGCTGTACTCATCTTATGTATTCTCTACCCTGTGTTATACTTGCAGAACGCTCGTCATATAAGAGAGCAGCTGGTTTAAAACCGCTCTCATAAACGCGGTTATCGAGGTAAGTTGTAGCGATACAACTTACCCACGCTATCATTTAAGTCAAATTCTCCGAAAGATCAAAAAAAGCCATACTTAAACTCTATTTCATGACTTAAATCAGGTTAATTCACAACCATATTAATATTTTTATAGAGAATCAGTCCTTCAAAGAATTGCTAGACTAGCGTTACTTAGGAGTATTCGAATAAGCGTATCTTGGCCTGTTTACAGACGCTTTTTAAACTTATCCATACTCCCTTATAAATATTCTGTGGGAGCTAATTATGAGCCAGTCACTGCCAGTCATTCGTCAAAACCTTCTCGATCACTATTTAGCGCCTGAGCAAAGCGTGATCACGCAGCTAATAGTCGATGCCGATATTAGCGCGCAAATTCGTCAAAACATCTCTAGCCAAGCGGCGCAGTTAGTGAGCGATGTGCGCCGCCAAGGCAAACCATCGATGATGGAAAAGTTCTTGGCAGAATACGGCCTCACCACCAAAGAAGGCGTCGCTCTGATGTGCCTTGCAGAAGCCTTGCTGCGCGTACCTGACTCTTACACTATCGACGCCTTAATCGAAGACAAAATCAGCAGTGGTAACTGGCATTCGCACTTAGGCAGCTCTAATTCATCACTGGTAAATAGCTCGACTTGGGCACTGTTATTGACCGGTAAAGTGATCGCCCCCAATAACAGCGAAAGCCAAGAGCACAACGTGGCTAAATCTATCCGCTCGTTAGTGAAAAGGCTCGGCGAGCCGCTGGTTCGCACTGCGGTCGGCCAGGCGATGAAAGAACTCGGTAGCCAATTTGTATTGGGCCGCGATATAAAAGAAGCCTGCAAAAATGCTCGAAAGTACGAAAAGCAAGGTTACACTTACTCATACGATATGCTCGGCGAAGCCGCGCGCACTGAAGACGATGCACTGCGCTATTTAGGCGCGTACTCCAATGCTATCAGTCAGCTCGCCAGCGTTTGTAAAGCGCAAGATATCCGCAAAAACCCCGGTATTTCCGTTAAGTTATCGGCACTTTTTTCTCGTTACGAATTTGTCCAGCGCGAGCAAGTGTTAACCACTTTAGTACCGCGTACACTACAGTTAGCCAAGCAGGCAAAAGCCGCTAACATGGGTTTTAATATCGATGCAGAAGAAGCCGATCGCCTCGACTTATCACTAGATGTGATAGAGGCAGTACTGTCTGACCCTTCCCTGCAGGGCTGGGACGGCTTTGGTATTGTGGTGCAAGCCTTTGGCCCGCGAGCGAGCTTCGTGCTGGATTGGCTGTATGCTTTAACCCAAAAACTCGATCGCAAAATCATGGTGCGCTTAGTGAAAGGCGCTTACTGGGATGCAGAAATAAAGCGCGCCCAAGTATTTGGTTTAGATGGCTACCCGGTTTTCACGCGAAAATTGAACTCTGATGTCTCCTACATTTGCTGTGCTAAAAAACTGGTACAGATGGCCGATCGCATCTACCCACAATTTGCCACACACAACGCGCACACAGTCACCGCCGTATTGCATCTTGCTGAAGATTTAACCCCTGAGCAGTTCGAATTTCAAAGACTGCATGGCATGGGCGAATCTCTGCACCATCAAGTGTTTGATAATAAAGGCACTAATTGCCGTATCTATGCACCTGTTGGCGCGCACAAAGACTTACTGGCCTACTTAGTTCGCCGCTTGTTAGAAAACGGTGCCAACAGCTCGTTTGTCAACCAGATTGTTGATACTAGCATTAAACCTGAAGATATTGCCCGCGATCCAATTGATGCCGTACAAGCACTGGGTGATAACATCGCCAGCCAGCTAATTCCACTGCCTAAAGACTTGTATGGCTCTGAGCGGGTAAATGCTAAAGGCTGGGATGTGACTGATGCTAAAGATGTCAGTGCCATCGAAAAAGAGCGTCAAGCCTTCCATAAACACACCTGGAAAGCTTTGCCAAGCCAATGTATTGAAGATGAGGGCAAGGTCAATTTCATCGGTATTTACAACCCAGCTGACCCTTTAGATTTTGTTGGTAAAGTGCGTGAAGCGAATAGCGAAGAAGTTGCTGTTGCCATTACTAAAGCTCAAACTGCCTTCAGTGATTGGAGCGCGAAGAGCCCAGCGTATCGTGCTTCTTGTCTTGACAAGCTAGCCGATCTCTACGAGCAACACGCCGCTGAGTTTTTTGCTCTGGCCACGCGTGAGGCTGGAAAAACTTTATTAGATGCCATTGGCGAGCTACGTGAAGCGGTTGATTTTGCACGCTACTACGCCAACCAAACGCTAAACACATCAGCGACAGCACCAGCACGCGGTGTTATCACTTGTATCTCTCCTTGGAATTTCCCGCTGGCGATTTTCTCTGGACAAATTCTAGCAGCCCTCGGCGCAGGTAACACAGTATTGGCAAAACCAGCTGAGCAGACCGTATTAATTGCAGCACGCGCAGTTGAGCTGATGCATGAAGCCGGTATCCCTTGCGATGCTATTCAACTGCTACCTGGTAAAGGTGCTGTTGTAGGCGCGATGTTAACATCAGACCCACGCATCGCAGGTGTATGCTTTACGGGATCCACTCCCACAGCACAGTTCATCAACAGATCTATGGCGAAAAACCTGGCTCCAAACGCGCCGCTTATCGCTGAAACCGGTGGCTTAAATGCGATGATCGTTGACTCAACAGCACTACCTGAGCAAGTGGTTCGCGATGTATTAGCCTCCGCTTTTCAAAGCGCCGGTCAGCGCTGTTCTGCATTGCGTGTTATGTACATTCAAGAGGAGATCGCCGATCAGCTATTAGCCATGCTCTATGGTGCGATGGATCAGTTAACTATTGGTAACCCTTGGAAATTGTACAATGATATTGGCCCAGTGATAGACAGAGCTGCGCAACAAAAGATCATTGATCACTGCAATGAATTTGAGCGGCGCGGTAAGCTATTAAAAACCATCAGCACACCAACAGAGGGCGTATATGTTGCGCCAACTGTACTGCAAGTGTCAGGAATTGAAGAGCTCGGTGAAGAAATATTTGGCCCTATCCTGCATGTCGCTACCTTCAGAGGCCGTGACATCAACAAAGTGATCGAGAGTATCAACGCGCAAAACTACGGTCTTACCTTTGGTTTACACAGTCGTGTTGATAGCCGTGTACAGCAATTGGTGAGCAAAATTAACGCAGGCAATGCCTACGTTAATCGCAACCAAATTGGTGCCATTGTAGGTTCGCAACCATTTGGTGGTGAGGGACTTTCAGGCACTGGCCCTAAAGCCGGCGGCCCACATTACCTAAAGCGCTTTTTACAGAGCAATAGTATTCACCAAAGTACTGACAATAGTGAAGCTCAAAGTACTATCAGTATCGATCAACTACAGAGCCAATTTAATGCACTAAGTGCTATTGATACAGCTGACTGGGCTAATATTGAGGCGCGTCACTTATCTCTCAAGCAGTGGATTAACGGCCAAAGCGAAACGGCCATCAAAAGTGCTACAGTGCTTAACGCAATCGCCCCATCAGCACCTGCAAGCCACATGCCGGGACCTACTGGAGAACTCAACGTACTGCGTGAGACTGCTCGCGGCGCAGTTTTGTGTATTGCTCATGACCTCAACAATGCCTTGGCACTTTCCTTAGCGGCGCTTTCGCAAGGTAACAGTGTATTAGTCTTTGTTAGCAGTGCTGACCCCTCATTATTAGAGGCACTTAACCAAAGTGCTGCGCTATTAGCCATTCCGGTTAGCTTTGTGAATGGTGCTGTCGATGTTAATGCTTTGACGCAGCTACAAGGCTTTAGCGCACTGCTTAGTGATGAGAGCAACGAGCGATTACGCCTGTACAAAATAGCACTGGCCGAGCGTACTGGGGCACTGATCCCGATCATAAGCGAATGCTCTGCTGAGCGCTTTGTACTTGAACGCCATCTCTGTGTTGATACAACCGCCGCCGGTGGTAACGCCAGCTTGATTGCCACTGTTGAAGACTAGCTTTTAAACGCATTGCATAGAAAAAGGTGAGCAATAGCTCACCTTTTTTTTGCCTGTTATTCACCCAATCCTACTGTGTTCAACTCTCCTTAACCGCCTCGGCATTGCTTTTTTTCCTCTGACAATCAGTTTTTTTCATATTTCCTGTCACACCTGCCTCTTCGCTTGCGTCTAAATAACTAGTAATTGAAAAGTTGGCACCAGCAAAGGAAAAATCATGATTAAAGCACTGAAAGTTAGTTTTCTAATTTACCTATCAATCAACACTGCCATGGCAGATAATCAAGAGGAACAAAACATGAGTCACGAGCAAAGCACCGTCATTTCAACCATTCAGACCATGACTAGAGCATTTCACAACAGTGATATAGCAGGCGTATTAGCGAGTTACGAGAAAAACGCTGCAGTCATGTTCGAACCTGCCAAACAGGTGAGTGATCCAGCTCAGTTTAAGAAAAATTTTGAAGGGTTCTTCCAGCTTAATCCTAAATTTGATTACAGTGGCCACGAAGTGTATATCGCCAATGATCTGGCTTTGCACATTGCCCCTTGGACCATGCAAGGCAATGCACCTGATGGCAGTGAAATTGCACAGAGCGGCCTATCCATTGCGGTTTTACGCAAACAAGCAGATGGCCGTTGGTTAATGGTGCTAGATAATCCGCACGGCCAACGTTTAACAAAATAACCATCTATACGGGTCAATAATACCAGCTACTGTTGTATTATTGACCCGTTATAACTTGCCTCATTCAACTGTAATAATGAGATGTATCATGGATATTGAACCATTAATAAAACAGGCGTTAACGGGCGATAAAGCTGCTTTAGAATGCGTTATCCGCTCTATTCAAGATAAAGTGTATTACTTATCGCTGCGCATGCTGGTCGACCCTGAAGACGCTCGCGATGCCAGCCAAGAAATACTGATAAAGATCATGACCAACTTGTCATCGTTTCGCTTTGAAAGTCAGTTTAGCTCTTGGGTATATCGTCTAGCGAGTAATTATCTAATTTCTGAAAAGCGCAGCAAGTACTCTAAAGCGGGTCTTAATTTTGAAATGTTTAAACAAGATCAAGAGAGCGACTTGCAAGCTGCAGGCAATCTTAAACAGCAAGCTGATTACCCAGTATTACTCAATGAATTGCGTATTTCTTGCACCATGGCAATGTTGTTATGCTTAACGCCTCCCTTAAGAATGACCTACATTTTAGGTTACATTTTAGAAGTCGATCAGCAAGAGGGCAGTGAATTACTCGGCATTGCTAAAGACACTTTTCGCCAGCAGCTATCACGTGCTAAAACCAAAGTATTTAATTTCACTCAAAGCAGCTGTGGACTGGTTAGCGAACAAGCCCCTTGTCGCTGCGATAGAAAACTAACCGGCGCTATTGACCGAGGTAGAGTGAATTCGCAACGCATCTTTTATTCCTCTGCTGAACAATACAGCCATGCGCAAGTGCAACAAGCGCTAGCACAAACTCAACAGAGTTTGAGATCGCTAGCACTGCAAAAAGCCTTTACTGGCTACAAATCCCCGACTGATTTAAGCCAGATCATCGAACAGCTAGTGCGCGAGGGATTACGCACCCAACCGATGAATCTGATCGATTAATGTTTAACCGCACTGACAAAAGGCAGCCAAGTATCAGCTGTCGACTTGTCCCGAGAGATACGCGCGTGTTGATTGGCAAACAGCCTAATCCAAGGACTCCATTTACCATCTGGCCACTGTACTCTGGCTACTGCTCGCTCGGCGACACCAATTCCAAAGTGATGCCAATGCGCCTTATCGCCTGCGTGTCCGCCACCCACTGTAATCTCACGACTCTGAGTGCGATCGGCCACTCGCACTTCAATAAAAGCACCTATAGCGTTGCGATTGCTTCCCTCTGGTTGCAGTATTTTTAGCGCCAGCCAATTCCCCATGGCAGCCCTTTGATCGGCAGTGCCTGTGCCTAAATTACGCCAGATCTGCGCATTTTCTTGGCGGTTAACCACCACCACATCTAATAGACCATCCAAGTTTAAATCGACTAAACTGCCGCCGCGCCCGCGGTGCAAGCTCAACATATTTGAGCGCTCAGCACTTTCGATAAAGGTGCCCGCGGGCGTGCCTAGAAACAGATTATTGGGATCTTGCATGGCAAAGTCGGACATCGCCTCAACGTTGCCCTTCACCACATAGAGATCGCTAAAGCTATCGTTGTTGACATCGTCAAACTGCGCGTGCCAACCAGTCGACGGCAGCACCGAACTTCCAACAAAAGGTCGATGTGCAGTGACGCCGCGCAAGCGAGCAATATCGTTGAAGCTAGGTTTACCATCTTGGGAAGCTAACGTGCTGAGCTTATTATCCGCCATGCTGGTGACGTAATACTCAGGCTTACCATCACCGGTTAAATCAGTCGCGGCAATACCCATGCCCCAGATACGCTGACGGCGCCAGCCCTCTTGAGCACTGTAACGTACCGGCTTTTCACCTAGCGGGATTTTCCACAATTGTTCCTGCCCCTCACCTCGATAATATTGACGATCATTGGCAATTTTTAAACTGGGGCTGCCTGAACGATTCCAATCGGTAAAGAGTAAAGAAAGCGAGCAAAAACCTGGTGAAAGAGGGGTATTTGCCAGGTAGCGCCCCTGCCCATCCGGTCGATAGAAATCCGTATCATGACAAGTCCCAAAAGGAGAACCGGGTTTGGAGCGATCGACATAATTGCCAAACGCTAAACTAGGTTTCGTATTCTCCCCCTCCCACATCGCGGCAAAAGCGGTGGTCCAAGCGCTGCCACCTTCAAACTGCCACTGCTGATTGGCATTTTCAAATTGACAGTTACCTTTGCCTTTAAAGAGTATATTCTCACCGACCCGCAACACGGCGAGATCGAGAATACCGTCGTTGTCTATATCTAAGGGGTAGGCACCTGTTACTGCATCTAAAGATAAATTTGAGTCGCTCTTTTTGGCGAATTTTAGACTTCCACCCAGTGACGATTGATTAATATAGAGCGCAGCGTGACTGGCCCCGCCGGCAAAAAACAACTCGGGATATTGGTCATTATTACAGTCAAATGCGGCGACTCCTCCGCCGACAAAATATTCCCAGCCACCGGTATACTGATGCGCAATCCCCGACCATTGAGTTTCTTCGTGCATGTTAGGTGATTGCACCGCAAAAGCGGGAGCGGCACCTAACAGCAAACCACACAATATTGTTTTTTGCCTATTCATCATGAACGCTCCTCATCTAAGCTCAACTGCAGTGACTTTAAAAACTCGACAATTTTTCTACGCTCCAAATCACTTAACCCCTCAAATTTTATTCGCGAGTCGCGGGCCTCCCCACCGTGATGCAGTATCGCCTGCATCATAGTAGAGACATCGCCGCGATGGCCGTAGGGAGCACTAGAGCCCACCCCCCAAAGCCTGGCGCTGATAAATTCATCAATGGCGATAAAGCGCTGCGACAAGCGCTCATTGGCAAAGTGCGGTTTTTCGCTATCGGCGATGATATGGCGTTTAAAATCTGAAAATACTGGGATCAGCCAGTTACCTTGTTTATCTCGCTTAAGCCCATCATTACTAAGCGCATATTCATAGACAGGCATGCCATCGGTGGGCCGTAAATTACCCGCTGTATTAAAAGGGCTAGGTTCTGTAAACGACAGTGATTTTAGCGGTAAATATTGGGTATGGCACAAGTGACAATCAGCGCGCTTAAACAGTTGCTCCCCCTCAAGGGCCGCCTGTTTTAATACGGGGTTTTGTGGCAACTTTTGGTCTGGTGTTTTAATGCTCGCCTGGTAAATAGAAATCGCCGTTAAATCACCACTGGTGAGCTCCTGTTTAAAACCGTCTTCGTCAAAGTCATCGCTATTGGTCCACTGGCTTCCCCAGCGCTCATTCGATTGCATACCGTGATGCGCGTTCATCGCATTAATGCTGAACTGCCTCAGCGAGGTAAAAACCCCCTTTTGACTAAACGGCCGCACCACCAAATCGTGATCAACCCCCTGTATTTTAGAAACATCAATAAAACCATCAGCACTGACCTTGAGTACCCCAAAATCAATGCCTTTGCTGGTTAATTTCACACTCACACTTTGCTGACTTGCCCGCGCTTTTGCGACGCCTTGCGCACGTGCTTGTTGAAGATCGACACTCATCTCGCGAGCGAGCAACTCAACTAAGCCACTGCCGTGTAGATGCGGCGTACCGCGCTCATTGGAAAATTGTGGCTCAAGGCTATCAAAGTCGACATTGGTGACCCCGCTTGAGGTAAAAGCGTTCACCACAAACTCACCACTGCCGCCGGAACCTGGCTGATTATGACAACCAGAACACGCATTGGAGTCAGGTCCTGCGGTGCGCAACATCGCCAAGCTAATTCCCGGCTGCTTTTTAACCGGCACCTCAGAGGAGGTGGCTGCAGGTCGCCCTGCCCCATCCAGTGCGGTGAACTTTGCATTAAACAGCAGTTTGCCGTGGGCCACTACTTGTTCAGGCGTTAAGTGCTGTAGCTGCTGTTGTTTGAGGTGTTTTTTAAGCGCGCGCTCATCGCCTATTAGACTGTTCTGTGCGGCAATTGAAGAGGCGCAGCTGGCTGCAAGTATCAGAGTTATTATTTTTAGACTAGACATAACGATTCCGTAACAATCGTCTAAAATGCAACTGACCGCGACATCGATCAGCGCCACAATAGACTGTTAAGAATCTGATATTATCGAGTTTTTTTAAAATGCCAACGCTATAATAGGGGTTTGAGAGTTTTCGTAAACTCGATAACGATAAAAGCAAAAAGACGGTTCTATGAATGGGCAAGCTGTCGCAAGCAGTTTTACTGCCCAATGGTGAGTGTTTACTTTTTCAAGTATTGCGATGGGACCACTGCATAACGTAGCGAATGCAGATAAGACAAGGCAAAAACCCTTTTTTTGCTCGCTTTGTATTGATGCCTTAATACTTGCTTATGAGGAGGCTGTCTCTAACAGTTTTATTATTTTCGGTTCAAGAGCGGCAGGCTTAGTGACAGATGCAAAACGCTCAACGGTTTCGCCATCGGGACTGATTAAAAATTTTGTGAAATTCCACTTCACTACTTTAGAGCCCATGATTCCCGGCGCGAGCTGGGTTAGCGCCTTAAAGACAGGGTGTGCAGCATCACCTTTGACATCAATTTTGTGCGTTAAATCAAAACTGACACCATGCTTGATAAGGCAGACTTGCGCCATATCCTCATCCGACTCAGGCTCTTGATTTTTAAACTGATTACAGGGAAAACCAATGATTTTTAAGCCTTGATCGGCATACTTTTTATGCAGCGCTTCTAAGCCTGCAAACTGCGGCGTAAACCCACATTGGGTCGCTGTATTAATCACTAATATAGGCTGTCCCTGCCATTGCTTTAAAGTATGCTTTTCACCTTTAATCAAGAACTGTGCTGCAAATAACTCACTGCGCATTATGCCACCCTCTAAACTGTTGAAATAACGCTACACTATATATCACCTTAGTCTTGTCATTACAGACCTTCTCTCAATAAAGAGCCATAGCTGCAACGTGGTGACAAGGCTGCTGTTGATTATCTAAGATAGCGCTGCAGAATTTTTTGATACTCTCCTGATGCGCGCAGTTTATCTAAATTTTGATTAAATTGATCGCGTATGTTGGGGTCTTTAAAGGCGACTTGATAATCAGAGGTTGCCGGAAAAACATCGTGAAAAGTCAGTTCAACATCGGTCTTGTACTGATCAGAGAGCAGCTTTTTATTCCATAAAAATATATTTTTATCGACTAAAATCACCTCTGATCGCCCCAGCCAAAAAAGCCGATTTTGCTTTTTCTGATCGGTGTACTCACGATAACTACCCGCTCTATTTTGTGCATTCTTGGCGGAGAATAGCTGGTTAAACTGCGGGCCCAGATGCTGCATAGCATTTTGCCAAGCGATGACATCATAGTCGACTAAGTCGGCCATGCTGTTCACGACAATATTATCTGCTTTCTTGGACACGGCAAAGTTTTTAAACGTCACAAAATTGTCAGAGTAGAAAACGCTACCTCTGTCACTATCAATGCCGTTAACACTGACCGCCATATCATAATGCATGTTAGGAACGGCTAGCAACAAACGTCTGTTTGATACATGAATACGCTTTGTAATCTGGTGTCCAGCAGCCTTTAATACCGCTGTCACGATATCCACTTCAATACCTTGCCACTGCCCCTCAACTTTGAAGACAAAAGGAGGTCGCTCTCTACCAAACGCAGCTGTTAGCGACTGAGCCTGTAATAGAGGCGTGAATGCACACAATATGATCGCTAGATACTTCAGCAACACTTTTATATCCTTGCAACTGTTTTAGAATCCCCCTTCAGATTAGCTGACTTTTCAGTTTATGCATTTTTTAAGCGAAGTTGCTCGTTGCTACGCGAAACATTAGTCCCTGCAAAGCGCCTATTTTCGGGATCTAACAGCAACCAACAGGCTGCTAAAAAATTGAAGATTCTGTCTTAGTGGTTAATAGCTCTAGGACTCTCATGCCAATGTAAGAGTTACCTTTAGCGTTCAACCTTGGGCTCCACACCGCCACCGTATATTTACCTGGATGCAAAGCGACGATACCGCCGCCAACTCCGCTTTTCCCCGGCAGGCCCACTTTAAACGAAAACTCACCCGCTTCATCGTAGAAACCGCACAATTGCATCACAGTATTAATACGCTTCGCTTTCGATGGGCTGACAATCATTTCACCACTGGACTGATCCATACCATTGGTGGCCAAAAACATAAAGGAGCGCGCCAGTTCGCGACAACTCATTTCAATGGAGCACAAGTAAAAATACAGATCCAAGACTTGTTCTACATCGTTGTGGATATTGCCAAAATCTCGCATTAAATAGATCAGGGCTTTATTGCGATCTCCGGTCGCCATCTCCGATTCAGCCACACTGCGGTTATACTGCAGCGTTGGGTTGTCCGCTATTTTTCTGATGAAACCCAAAAGCTCGCCTTTGGGATCGCTCAAATGTGTTACCAGCACATCACAGACCACTATCGCACCGGCATTGATGAAGGGATTGCGCGGTATGCCCTGCTCGTGCTCCAGCTGCACCAGAGAGTTAAAAGCAGAACCTGAAGGTTCTACCCCTACCCTTGACCAGAGGTTTTTACCAATCAGGCGAATGGCTAAGGTGAGTGAGAAAACTTTAGAGATACTTTGAATGGAGAACCGCTCATCGCTGTCTCCCTGATAAAAGTGCTCGCCATTGACATTGCTTAAATGGATGCCCAATTTGTCTGGGTCGACCTTGGAGAGCTCAGGGATATAAGAGGCTGGAGCGCCCTTTTTTTCTATCGGTTGCAGTTCGAGAAAAATATCGTTAAATAAGGTTTTGTAATTCACTTTTTTCATAGGAAAATAATCGTATTTTAATTTTTATGATTGCCTATAAGAGACAACGTAGGGGATTATCAAGTTTATCACGAGCACTAATATGCACCCCAGAAAAAAGCTTAAGAAGGTCGCTAATTCGTAAGTTAATGCATTGCCAATTTTGCTATTATCGCTCTTTTTTAGCAATAACTATTGAGATAGGCATGCCAAACATACTTTTAATCAAGGTCGGTGATACTTTCCCTACACTGCAAGCGCAACAGGGCGACTTTGAACAGATGATTTACCAAACACTTTCACAGTCATCAGCACAATTCACCCTATACGACCCTAGAAAAAACCCATCGCATCCTAGTTTATCGAACTTTGACGCCATCATCATCACCGGTTCCCACGCAATGGTGACGGACCAAGAAGACTGGAGCGAAGCACTACTGCCTTACATAAGAGAGATGTACCAGTGCAATATACCAGTACTTGCTATTTGTTACGGGCATCAACTGGTTGCCAAAGCATTAGGGGGAGAGTCAGGTTTTCACCCCAAAGGGCCAGAGCCAGGCACTGTCGAGGTTATCACAACCGAACAAGCGGCAACTGACGAACTGTTTCACGCTTTACCAAAGAGTTTTCGAGTCAATGTTGCCCACTCGCAAACGGTACTGCAAAAGCCTAGTACTGCAGTTGTATTAGCCGCGAATAATTTTGAGCCACATCAGGCATTGCGCATGGGTAACATTTGGAGCGTACAGTTTCACCCTGAGTTTAACCGCGAGACCACCCAGTTTTATGTGCGCGAAATAGCCGAGCAAATCCGCGATCATCAAGGCGATGTAGAGGCGATATACCGCAACTGCCAAGACACGCCGGACTCAGAGTTATTACTCAAACGTTTCGTAGAGATCGCCACATCCATGAGCGCTTAGGGTGAGTTTAATGATGTCCGCCATGCGCAGAAGACTTTGCCATAACGGATTTTGAATACTCAACATTAAGCTCGCTTTGCACAGCAGCTCCTCCTTGCGACCAGTTCGCGTGATTATGATTGTTTAACGTCACGCGGAAGGTATTCTCACCTGTTTTAAGCAGCGTTTTAGGGATATGCACAAAACGCCCGTAAACCCGTTGGATCTTCACTCCATTGACATATAAATGCGCATGGCCCGACAAGCGAGTGTTATCTGCCACAACTGTTTGCACTAAATCATCAACAGGCAGCATCATTTGGTAGTTTTTCACCGCGACAGTGAGGTTAAAGCCACTCATTGCATCTTTATCCGCGTGCAAGCTAACTGCAGGCGGTAACGCATTGCTAGGTACAGCCTGAGTTTGATGGTGCTGTGCTGCGTGAGTGTGCTCCACAGCTGCAGGGTTCGCTAACCACAAAGTAAGAACAACACCGACTACCGCTACGGGTAGCGCAAGAATAAGTAGTTTTTTCATAAAAGCTCATATATGCCAACTAATAAATTTCGGCATATTCTAAACAGAGCGTTCTCAGGTTGATACAGGGTGGCTGTTTTTTTTCAAAAAATTGCCTCCCAGTGTTTTAAGAGGCAATAGCAGTGCGTTTTAAGTCTCGCTTAGAATCCAGCGGCAGATGACGTACTGCGCCTTGGGTCAGCCGCACCATAGAACGCCTCTTCACCGACCATGATGCTCTGGATAGCGCCCATCGCCGATTTTTGCACAACTTTATGACCTTTGCTCTGTAACAGCGCTACAGTATCTGGACTAATGCCTTGTTCGACGCGAATCTCATCCGGTAACCACTGGTGATGGATACGCGGTGCACTTACCGCCGCTTGAATATTCATGCCGTGATCAATCACATTCATCAATACTTGTAAGGTGGTGGTAATGATTCTCGAACCACCGGGACTACCTGTCACTAAGTAGTTTTTGCCATCCTTCATCACTATGGTTGGTGACATAGAGCTGAGCATGCGCTTTTGCGGCTCAACTTTATTGGCAGCACCCCCTAATAACCCATAGGCATTGGCCACACCGGGCTTGGCGGAAAAATCATCCATTTCATTATTGAGTAAAAAGCCGGCTCCAGGTACGGCAATACCAGAGCCATAACTGAAGTTTATAGTATAAGTATTTGAGACCGCATTACCCCATTTATCGACGATAGAGAAGTGCGTGGTCTCATTGCTTTCATAGGGTACTGGGTTTCCAGCGCCTAACGTTTTACTGACTGTGGCTTTGTCTATATCAATGCTCTTAGCCAACTCATTGGCGTACTCTTTAGCGGTTATGCCTTTAAGTGGGACTGTTACAAAATCGGTGTCACCGAGGTATTCTGCTCTATCCGCATAGGCGCGTTTCATCGCCTCAGCCATTAAGTGAATGGTTTTGGCCGAGTTATGACCATACTCACCGATGGGATACCCCTCAAGCATGTTAAGAATCTGTACTATGTGCGCACCGCCCGAGCTAGGTGGTGACATTGAATAAATATCAAAACCGCGATAGCTACCTTTTACAGGTTCCCTAAGCTGTGGCTGATATTCCTGTAAATCTTGCAATGTCATGATGCCTGAGTTTTTTTGCATATCATCAATAATCAGCTTAGCGGTTTCACCCTCATAAAAGCCTTTAACCCCTAACTTAGAGACACGCTCTAGTGTTTTGGCTAAATCCGTCTGTACAAACAGATCTCCCGTTTCATAAAAACCGCCATCAGCTTTGTAGAATAACTCACGCCCATAGGAAAATTTCGACAGTCTTTCCTGGCGTTGCTTTAACCCTTTACTAAAGCGCAATGGCACTACAAAACCTTCTTTGGCCAATTTAATCGCCGGTGCTAGTGCCTGCTCGCGTGAAATAGTCCCGTATTTTTCCAATGCCATTAGCAAACCGGCCACAGTACCGGGAACTCCTGCTGATAGATGCGAGAAGCGACTGCGCTTTTTAACCACTTTACCCTGCTCGTCTTGGAACATCTTTTCAGTGGCCGCTTTTGGCGCTTTCTCGCGATAATCAATCGCCACTACTGATTTCTTTTGCTCAGAGGAGACCAGCATAAAACCACCGCCGCCGATATTACCTGAGCGCGGTTGAGTCACTGCCAAGGCAAAGCCGGCCGTTACTGCTGCATCAATTGCATTACCGCCATCCTGCAAAATTTTTAAAGCCACCGCTGTTGCCAACTTGTGACTGGTCGCCACCATGGCATTTTTGTGCTCAACCGGATGGCTGCGCTGCCCTTCAATGATGGCAACAGGGGCTGCTTGAACACTAGCTAGTGTTGATATTGTGAGACTAGCTATAACGAGGGAGAGGCTGAACTTAGACTGGCTTTTTAGCAATGCTTTCATATTCAATCATCCTTGAATTGGCACTTCTGCACAGAGTTAGTACCTGTTTTTAGAATGTCTCTAAGACCCCGCCTAAATTAATAATAAATCCAGTGGATAGCAAGATAATTAAACGCCAGTTTGAAAATCGAGCTAGCACTTGTTATCTGTGCTTAAAGCAACGGCTCTTGGCGCTGCGCTACATAGAGAACAGCAAAGTCCTTAATCTTGAAAGCCTTTCCTCTGTGCTCTCTGTGCTCTCTGTGGTGACATAATCTTTTAAGAATCTTCTACCACCGAGGACACAGAGGCGCTGCGCTGCACAGAGAACAGCAAAGCCCTTAATCTTTAAAGCCCTTCCTCTGTGCTCTCTGTGCCCTCTGTGGTGACATAATCTTTTAAGAATCTTCTACCACCGAGGACACAGAGGCGCTGCGCTGCACAGAGAACAGCAAAGCCCTTAATCTTTAAAGCCTTTCCTCTGTGCCCTCTGTGGTGACATAATCTTT